>Ga0114975_10002770_pt1 | contig 11915 bp, 14 predicted proteins | sample S_130626_EF_Meta_FD_87031 | JGI IMG/M metagenome (GOLD analysis project Ga0114975, IMG submission 87031) | Freshwater microbial communities from Lake Simoncouche, Canada to study carbon cycling - S_130626_EF_MetaG | ecosystem: Environmental > Aquatic > Freshwater > Lake | place: Lake...
ACTCGCGCTTCTGCGCCACGAACCGCGGATTATCGAATCGGCGCGCAATTACCTCGACGCGCCCAGGGTCGCCCGGCAGCAACACGTAGCGACCGACGTCGCCCTTTTTTAGGCCGAGATGATGGACGGTGCCGTCTGGCTCGAAGATAGCCATCCGCTTACACCGCAACCTGTGCGCGCATTACGTAACCAAAACCTCTGTTGTGCATGTGGTTGACCCTATCACCTGAGGTGCACCAGAGAGTCCATCGCTTCATGAATGTAGAGACAAAGAGAAGGCCCCCTCAGAGTGCTTTCGCACCCCGAGAGGGCCCACTCCAGCTCTTAGCAGAGTGAGATTACTTCGATGTAACCCGTCGGTACATCACGGCACCCGAGCCGTACGTGAAGCAGAGGCTAATTCCCGTCTTAACTGGATCAGCAATTTCTGCTGGAAGTGCTCCAACAATCATCCCGAGGACAAGCCCGATGATGCTGAAAACAATTCCACCGCCGATGCTCCAGCCAAAGATGCGCCAAAGGCTTCCCTGGGTCTTTTCCCAGGAAGCTTTGAGTGCGTCTACTGGGCCCATGCCGTCAGCAGCGAACCAGCCGGCTTGCCCAAGTCGAAGCATCATGTACACGAATACAAAGCCGAAGACCAGAAGAAGGCCTGAGCCAGCCTGGCTTCCAAGCGACGCGGCCCCGACTGTGACAATGAACAGTCCTGCTACCAGAATGCCCACGGTGCAAGCAGCGCCAAGCAGACCAGCCGCCAAGACATTCAGCCAACGCGATACTGCGGTGTTCGCAGCTTCGCCGATGGTTGGCATCTTGGCACTGGCAGTTGCCATCACGGCATATACCTGTCCATAAACGTTGATGAATAGTCCTGTGACGAATGCGATCGCTAGCCCCGAGCCGATTGCTCCGACGTTGGCGTCGGTCGAACCAGTGGACGCCAGCCCTGAGTTAATCGCGGACCCGAGCGTCAACTTCACGACGTAGCTGACCGCGATGCCGAGCACGATGATCGGCAAGCTAAATGCTGGCGTGAAGAGCGAGCGGACGCCTGTCGTCAGGTAGTCGCCGAAGCTCAGCGCCTTTCCCTTCTTTCCTAGTGTTAGTGCCATGTTCCAACCTCCCTTAATTGTGACCCGCGAAAGCAGATCATTAAGGGATCTTAACGCTCCCCTGGGCAGAAAAGCAACGTGTTCCCAAATAACCCTCACATACCGCCAAACTGCCCGTGCGGCTTGGGGTGGCGTTGCTTAACCCCTGCGGCAAAGAGGAGGGCACATGGCAAAAGACACGAGCTACGAGTACAAGGTCTTGACTCAGAAGGACAGGTTTTGGGGCGGGAAGTTCGAGCCGGAGAAGGTCGAAGAGGCGCTCAACTCCTTTGCGGAGGAGGGGTGGAGAGTGGTCTCCGCAGCCACCGCAAGCTTCCCAAGCCTCACGGGCAGCCGTGAAGAGATGATCATCATCATGGAGCGAGAGTCATAACGTGGCGGCAGCCAAGTTGCCCCGCGGCACAAAGCTAGACGGCATCTTCTTCACCGAAGCCGCCGAACTTGATGGCATGCAGGTCATTGGGCCAATCGAATGGTCTGCCGCTGGCCAGAATCAAGACCTTCGATATGTAAAGGCTGGCCTCGCAGCAGCCGCAATAGAGATCGGGGCCAATGCCGTCGTGCAGTACAAATACGGGCAACGTGGTCGAAGTTGGCTTGGCTCTTTGGGTGGCGTTGACGGTGAAAAATGGTACGGCTCTGGCCTCGCGGTAAAAATCAATCCAGCCTTAGTAAAGGCGGTTCCCGATAAGGCCTCTGGCAAATTGCAGTGGAAGGGAGCATGACTCCTAAGAGAATCGCCCTCGTTGCTGTGTTGGTTGTTCTCGCATTAATCTCGGCAGTTTCTTCAATGGCAGTACTCAAGTATGTCCCAGGCTTTGCAACATACCTAGGCGCAACGAAGGGTGCTGACTGCACTGCGGAGCGTGCTCGGTTCGGTGGCGACTGGGTAACCCTCCCAATCGATACCGAGTTTCTTGATGGAGAGGTGTCTACATTCCAGGGGGACACATTCACTATTTCAATACTCTGTGTTCAAGGGAAGCTCTCAGAGATCCAATATCAGTTCTCAGGAATTCCAACCCCATAAAGCGAGGAGAGAAGTGATGAGAAATTTAGTAGTGCTAACACTCTTGTGCAGCGCACTCTTGGGATGTGGCGGAGGATCGTTAGGTGGAATCACTTCTGATAAACCTTCATACCAGGATTACCTGAAGATCGAGACCGGTAGCTCATGCTCCGGTGCAAGGTCAAAGATTTCTGGTGATTGGAAGCTCGACTCATCGTCAGAGTTTGGCGACCCAGGCGATACGTTTTACACAAAATCAGAAATGTGGAGCGTTACTGGTGGGTTTTGGTCTGTTTCCATCATGTGCTCTAACGGCACTGTAGATTTTGTTTCGCAGTTTGGGCTGGACTAGCGCACCTCACTAGCTGGAGTGAGCTACTTCTACGTCGTGCTGTAGTTAGGGTTTTCTCGAGTGAATTAAGCGACCCCCTCGGTGCTGCCGAGGGGGTCGCTTCTATTGCGTGGCGTGGTTACTAGCTTCGCGAAGCCATTACGCCTCGTAGCCCTACGACAAGGAAGATAACCGTAGCGACTGCCGCTACATAGAAACCCATACCGATGTTGAAGAAGCTGCCAAAATCTCCAGCGGCATCCTTCATTCCACCAAGGATGAGGTATCCACACACCAAGAAGAACGCGCCGATCACGCCAGCCCCCAACGATGCGAGGCTAATGCTTCGCTCGCTTGATCCTGGCCGGATTGATCGGATTGCGGCAACGAGAACTCCGATTGAAAGCACTGCAGCGAGGTAGCCAAGAATCTGGAATGCCATTGCCGCAGTCTCCCCATTAGGATCACTCTCAAGTGCCATAGCGAGCGTCAGGCTGTTGACGTCTGCGGTCTGCAAGAGCGCCGCGAGACCTTCGACCGTACCGGTCAAGGCGATGCTCGATAGGCCGCTCACGGTAAAGCCGAATTCCATGCCAGCTACGCTGATGTTCACAACGATCCATGAAAGGAACAGTGAGACGAGGAGAAGCACTGATGCAACTCCCGCCACAATGCTGAGGCCCTTCTGGCCTGCGATCACGCCGAACGAATCTGAACCACTGCTAGCCATATACCCTCCCTTTACTGAGCCTCGAATGAGACTCATTGCCAGACATTAGTCCCGGTGAGCCCCATCTCCGACCCCGTTCCTAAACCCTCTTCAGGGTATGGTCTCCTCCTACAGGTCAGGGCTAAGCGGCCAGACGAGGAGGCGTTCGTGCGGGGAAAGTGGTGGTCAAATCCAATCCTGAGCTCCCTCACCCCAGTGATCGAGGGGTCCAGATTCGTCACAACCAACGGGGCTGAGATCAAGCGCGTTGCCCAGTGGATGGCCGCCGAGGAGTTCCCGAACTTCAAGTCCACGGCACCGGCTGCCAAGAGCCCCTTTGACGTTGGCCCTGACCCTGATCGGAACATTGACTTCACGATGCTGATCGCGGTCTTGAACTTTGCCTTCACCGACTTCGCCACCTCGCAGAAGTTTGAGGTCGACTACAACGGCGTTCGCTACTCCGATAGCGAGGCGATGTACGCCTGCCTGCACAAGGCGATCGTGGCGGGGCAGCCAATCCTTACCGGCCAATGGTCCGCTGGTGTGACGCGACGCGATCTGGCGGAGCTCTTTCGCGGCAACATCGAGATGCCGATGCTTGATGAGCGCGTCACGGCGCTCAATGCGGTCGGGGCCACCCTAACCGAGAAATACGACGGGAAGTGGCACCGCTGGGTCGCCTCCTGTGCGCCCGCACTCTACGCCGGTGGCGACGGCCTGCTGGAGCGACTCGTTACAGAGTTCCCGCGCTTTGACGACGTGAGCGACTGGAAGGGGCACAAGATCCAGATCCAGAAGCTTTCGCAACTCGGGCTCTGGGGGCTTCACCGCGGACTTGCTCCGCTCGGCCGCACGGTGCTGAGCGATCCTGAGATGTGCACCGCCTTCGCCGATTACATCATTCCCGTTGCATTGAAGTCGATGGGGATTTTTGAATATGAAGGCTCACTTGAGCGACGCATCGCCGCGGGAGAACTACTACCGCGTGATTCTGAAGAGGAGATCGAACTGCGCGCGCACTCCATTTATGCTGTCGCTGTACTCACCGACGAGGTAAATGCGCGCCGCCCTGCCGATAAGCAGTTGCTAATCCCAGAGGTTGACTACCGACTGTGGAAGTCGTACCACGCCACGCACTACCCGCATCACCTGACACGAACGGTGATGTACTAGCGGGGCGTTACTTGATGCGGCCGGCGGCACGATCCGCCGCAATGAGCTTTCGCAGGCCGGCGATCGACGTGTCAATCACGCGATCAACTGAGCAATCGGCGATCTCTGCCTCGGTCATTGGGCGCTGGTCTGGATTGCCAAGAATCAACATGGCGCCGCCGGCGCGCACGCGGAGGGTTGCCGCAACGATGTAGAGCGTTGCCGCCTCCATCTCGGAGCAGATCGCGCCGCCCGCCATCCACGCCTTCCAGCGACGCTGCAGGTCCTCCGCGATTGGCATGCGCTCTGGGTTGTGCTGGCCGTAGAACGAATCCTTCGATTGCGCGATGCCAACGTACCAAGGGAAGCCGCTCTCCTTCGCCGCCTCTCGCAACGCGAGCGTCACATCGAGGTCGGCGACAGATGGGAACTCCATCGGTAGATAGTGTCGGCTGGTGCCCTCGTCACGAATCGCGCCGCTGACCACGCCGATCGAGCCTGGCTTGATGTGATGCTGCATGGAGCCCGAGGTGCCAACACGAATGAATGTGTCGACGCCAACGTCGGCGAGCTCTTCAACGGCGATCGCCGTGGATGGGCAGCCGATGCCGGTCGATGTACAGGCAACCGGCACACCGTCGAGCTCACCGGTCCAGGTGGTGTACTCGCGGCGGCGCATCACGAACTTCGGATTGTCGAAGCGGCTCGCAATGACCTCAACGCGATCGGGATCGCCGGGAAGCAGCACATAGCGGCCGACCTCGCCCTGCTTGATACCAATGTGGTGCTTTCGGCCGTCGCTCTCAGTTGCTGCCACTACTTCGATCCTCCCGCTAGGTATGGCGCGGCGAGTTTCGCCGCCTCTTCTTTTGACAGGTAGCTGCTCTGCGTCCCTGGCTTCTGCACGCTCTGTGAGGCGCAGGCTACGGCAAGTTCTGCCGCCCGAACAGGGGTGAGGCCGCTGGCGAGACCGAAGGAGAATGCGCCGAGGAACGAGTCGCCTGCGCCAGTCGTGTCGACTACGGTGACCTTCGGGGCGGCAACGCGCTGAATCGGTTGGCCACGCTGGGCGATCGCCGCACCATGTCCACCGAGGGTCACCAGCAGATTGACGCCGCTCTTCGCTGCGGCGGCAAGGATGCGCTCGTCGGCACCGTCGCCAATGGCGGAGCCGCCGAAGAGGGTGGTGAACTCCATCTCGTTCGGCGCGAGCCAGTCAGAGACGGCGAGGAGCTCAGGGTCAATGGGCGCCGCTGGGGCCGGATTGAGCAGGGTGGTGATCCTCGCAGCACGTGCCGCGCGGAAGGCCGCGAGTGTCGTTGCTTGTGGAATCTCAAACTGGCCAACGACGATCGTCGGCTTGAAGTCACGCACCGCCGCCTCGGCAACGGCGGGGTCCGTATCGTTGTTGGCGCCGGGGACGATGATGATGCGGTTGATCCCGTTCGCATCGACCCAGATCGGCGCGACGCCGCTTGAGCCTGGAACGGTGCGCATCCAGCGCGTATCAATCCCCTCTTTGACGAAGTTGGCGAGATGCGATGCGCCATACGCGTCGTCGCCCACGGCGTTGACCATGGCGACGGGGGCGCCGAAGCGTGCCGCCTGCACCGCCTGGTTCGCACCCTTTCCGCCGAAGCCCATCTGGAAGCGATCGCCCACCAGGGTCTCACCCGCGTTGGGGATGACCTTGGCGTACGAGATGAGGTCCATCATGGTGCTGCCGACGACGAGGATCCGTGCTGCGCTCATGTCCGCTCTCCTTCATTTGCCAACAGTGTTCGGGTGCAGTTTCGCATTATTGCTGATCATGCCGTGCCGAGGCCGCCTGCGCCACTTAAGGCGCGTAGTGTGCAGCGGGTGGTGCCGGAATGAACTCAAGACGTGATGTACTACCATCGTCGCATGCGTGAATCCGCTCGAAACGCCAGTCGTCTGAGCTTCGTCTTCATCACGATCGCCTATGTGGCGGTCGTTGCCGTGAGTAACCTGCTGGTCGACAAGTTCATTGACCTTGGCGCCTTTGGGCTCCTCTCCGCGGGCACCATCACCTTCGGTATCACCTTCACGATTCGTGACCTTGCACACCAGGCAAGTGTGCGGGCAGGCCTCGGGCGTCGGCCCATCTTCCTCATGATCGGCGTGGCCGCCGTCGTCAACGTTGCCGTCGCCATGGCAACGAACACCCCTCCAAGGTTCCTCGCCGCCTCGTTCCTCGCCATTCTGATCTCTGAGGGGATCGACACCGAGATCTATCACCGCCTGCGTTCACGCTCTTGGCTCGTGCGCGTGCTCTCCAGCAACGCGGTGAGCGTGCCGCTCGACTCTTCGATCTTCACGATCGTGGCGTTCCTCGGCGACGACGGGTATGGCGCAATCAAGATGTTGCAGATCGTTCAGGCCGACCTCATCTTCAAGTTCCTCGTTGGCACGATCTTGGCGTTCGTCAAGACCGCCTGGAATCGCCGCAATGATCGCGCTTCGCTGACCGCCTAGTCAGCGCGCCGCTTACCTCTTGCCGAGATTGATCTTCTGCTTCGCGATCTTCGGCGTGCCCGCTGGGAGATTGCGATTCTCCAACCAGACCACGATGCCGTAGAGCTTGCACGCTACGCAGATGCCAGTGATGGCGAGGAACGTTTGCAGAGCGGCCACGATCGTGACGAGGCCAACCGAAATGAGGCTCGCGCCAAAGAGCTGATGCACGATCACGCCACCAAGAATCATGGTGCCGCCCATCACCTGCGCAAGGCGCAGGCCGGGAACGGGCTGAAGGTCGGTTGGCTTTGGTGCAGAGATCACGCCGCGCTCACGCAAGATGCGGAACGGGAGTGCGAGCAGGCTGACACGAAGGCTGGTTTCAGCGCTTAGCAGCATGGCGAGGGCGATCACTACGATCAGTGCAACGCCAAACTGCTGCGTTGCTGGCTGTAACCAGAGCGCGGTCGCGACAAGAAGCAAGGCGACGCTCAGCGCTGCGCCGGAACGAAATCCTCGTGAGTCGGTCATCTGTGACATGTGTGACACCTCAGGCTAAGTAGTTGTTGCGACGCGCGATGCGCCGATGGAGCCTGATCGACCGGAGCGGGCGGTTAGCGCGCCAGTGGTCGCAGGCCAGGAACATGCGAGCGTCGACAGATCGACGGCTCACCTGCGACCGATGCAATTTGCTCTGCTGCACTCATGGATGCCATCGTACCGTGCTCGTTCACGACTTACTTACTGCTCAGACTTGCAATAGCCTTCTGAGCGGTCTCAAGGCCGAGCAGGGCGCAGTGGATGCGCGTGGGGCCAACTTCGACACCGAGCAACTCCATTACGAAGGGGCTGCCGAGCGCCAGGATCTCGTCGATGCGCTTGCCACGCAACTCATCGGTGATGAGCGAAGTGCCCGCCTGCGAGATAGCGCAGCCGCGGCCGCTGAATGCCACGTCAGTGATAACGCCGGCCTCGTCGAGCTGGAGCTGCAAGTTGATAACGTCGCCGCAGTTTGGATTGCGCCCCTCAAGGCTGACGCTCGGTGCGGCGAGCGGCGCCTGATTGTGCGGACGGCGATGGTGCTCAAGGATCTGCTCCCTGTAGAGATCGTCCATACCACCCATCGCTTAGCCCTCAAATACTTTGCGCGCGTCGCGCAGGCCGGCAAAAAGTGCGTCGAGATCGTCGTGTGTGGTGAACGGGGCAACGCTGACGCGCGCCGACGAGCTGAGTTCCAGCTGCTCGTGCAGTGGCTGCGCGCAGTGGAAGCCGGCGCGAATGGCCACACCGCGGCGATCAAGGATCTCGGCCAGGTCATGGGCATGGATCAGGTCGCTTGAGAAGGCCACGAGACCGGCGCGCTGGCTGGCGTCGCGTGGGCCAAGGATACGAGCGTCAGGGAGCGCCTCGGGGAGCTCACGGATCACCCGCTCGATCATGAGTGCCTCGTGCGCATGGATCTTGTCGCGGCCGAACTCGTCGAGCAGGTCGCAGGCCGCCGCGAGGGCCACGGCGCCCGACGCGTCGGGGGTGCCCGCCTCGAATCGCTGGGTTCCCGTCGTGAAGTCGGCGTCGCGCAGGCGCACGCTATGGATCATGTCGCCACCAGTTTCGATCGGCGCCATCTCGGCGAGGAGGTCAGCGCGGGCCCAGAGCCCGCCGCCAGCAAAGAGACCGCCCATCTTGTGTGCGCTGAAGGCGTAGAAGTCTGCGCCGGTCGCGGGAATCGAGACGGGCATATTCGCCACCGCCTGGCAGCCGTCGACACAGAGGAGTGCGCCAACGGCGTGCGCAGCTTCGGCAATCTGGGCGAGCGGTGCAATGGAGCCAAGCACGTTGGAGACGTGTCCAAGGGCGATCATCTTCGGCTTCAGCTTCATCAGCGAATCGAGTCGGTCCCAGAGGATCTCGCCGGTTACGTCGTCGACGGGAATGAATTCGAGGTCGGCATCCATCTCACGGGTAATCTGCTGCCACGGGATGAGGTTTGCATGATGCTCCGCTTCGGTGACAAGCACCACATCACCCCGGCGCAAGTTCGCTTTGCCCCACGATCGCGCAACAAGGTTGAGCGCCTCGGTAGCGCTGCCAAGCATCACCAGTTCGCTCGCTGGCACGTTTACATACGCAGCGATGCGCGCACGTGCCGCCTCATACCCGTCGGTCGCCATCTGCGCGAGCGTGTACGCGCCGCGATGTGGGTTCGCATTCGCCGTGAAGAGGAACTTTGACACCGCATCGACCACGCGCTGCGGGCGCTGCCCTGTTGCAGCGCTGTCGAGATAGTGCAGCGGTCGTCCGCCAGGCTGCGTCTTGAAGATCGGGTATTCGGCGCGAACCTTTACGGGATCGAGTGTGCCGTCTGCGTTATGCCACACGCCCATCTATCGAACCTATCTCTCCGCGCTACGCCGACGGTGCTGGTGCAGCGGTTGGCGTTGCCGCCTCGTCTGCCGTTGGGTTGATGCCGTTCTCGGCAAGGATCGGCGCATATCCTTCGCGCTCCAGCCGATGTGCAAGGTCTGGTCCGCCAGAGACAACGATGCGGCCACGCGCGAGCACGTGCACGAACTGTGGCTTCAAGTAATCGAGGAGTCGCTGATAGTGCGTGATCACCAGCACGCCGAGTTCCGGCGAGAGCATCGTGTTCACACCTTCAGCAACGATGCGCAGCGCATCAATATCGAGGCCTGAGTCGGTCTCGTCGAGAATTGCCATCTCTGGCTTCAGCAACGCCATTTGCAACATCTCGAGGCGCTTCTTCTCGCCGCCCGAGAATCCATCATTCACGTAGCGCGTCATGAACGCCTCGTCGACCTTGAGCTGCGTGAGCTTCTCCTTAACGAGCTTGCGGAACTCGCCCATCGTCATGCCGCCCTTCACTGGGTCCGACGGATCAAACTCAGGATCGCGCACGAGCCCAGAGCGACGCGCATTCATTGCAGTACGCAAGAAGCTTGCAACGGAGAGTCCCGGAATCGAAGTTGGATACTGGAAGGCGAGGAAGAGACCGAGTCGCGCGCGCTGGTCGGCGCTGTAGTCGAGAAGATTTTCGCCCTTCCACGAAACGCTGCCGGAGACGATCTCGTAGCTTGGGTGGCCCATCAGCGCATAGCTGAGGGTCGTCTTGCCGGAGCCGTTCGGCCCCATGATGGCGTGCACTTCGCCCGGCTTCACCGTGAGCGAGATCCCCTGAAGGATGTGTTTGCTTGGGTCGCTCGACGGTGCGACGACGAGATCCTTGATGACCAGATGCGCGTTCTCACTCATGTGCGTCTCCTCTCTCAGTGTTTGGTTGGACTGCTTAGGCTGATCGGTGAACCCGGCTTGGCAAGATCGGCGAGGGTAAATGAATCGAGCGCCTCGTTGACCGAGTCGCGCACGCGGCTCCAGAGCTGCGTCACGGTGCAGTTGCCGGCGCGATTGCAGGGGCTCCCCTCTTCGGCGAGGCAGGCCATCGGCACGATGGGGCCTTCGAGCGCCTTGAGAATTGCACCCATGCGCACCTCGTTCGCCGGTCGGGCGAGGCGGTAGCCGCCGTGCGCGCCGCGCTGGCTGTCGATGATCCCCGCGTCGCGGAGGCCGCCAATGATCTGCTCCAGGTAGGCGCGTGGCAGGTCTTCCTGCTCGGCGATGTCGGTCAGCGAGACAGGCTCGCCGTGATCCATGCGAGCGAGGGCCACCATGAAGCGCACCCCGTACTCACCGCGCGTGCTGAACGCGACGGCGCCGCTGCCGTGCAGGCCGCGAGTGACAGGTTCCTGGTGTTCAATCAAGGCGCCTCCTGAGGGGGATTTCTGACAGGTTTTGTCGGAGTTCAGATTACCCTATCCCCATGAGCCGAAGCCTTGAACGACTGATCCGCCTCTCGAACGCCCTCCCTGCGGGATTCACGGCGCTCACCTGCGACGTTGAGCGCGACGTTACTGAGCTGACCACCCTCACGAACGAGAACTACCACGCGGTGGGGTACCCGCTGTTGTACAGCGAGGGTGACATGCGCGAAGGGCTCACCGCCTTTGGAATTGATGCCGTCAACAGCGCGATCGTCGTTCGGGCGCCAACCGGAGGGATCGCTGGATGGGCGTGTGCGATCGCCGACACGGATTCAGAGAAACCACGCGCCTACCTTGATGGGGGTGTCCACCCACTCTTCCATGGCATCGGGCTCGGTCGCGCCCTTCTTGGATGGTCGCGAGATCGTGCCGAAGAGCTCCTCGCTCCGTTCCCTGGCGCAACCATCCAAGCCCACTGCGTTGAGCTTGACCAGCGCGTGCAACGACTCTACGTGGCCGCCGGCATGCGACCGATCCGCTACTTCTCCGACATGCTGCTCCGCTTCGCCGACCGCCCAACGAGCAGCAAGCTCAGCGACGCGCCGATCCCGGCTGGGTACCAGGCGCTAGCGATTGCCGACGTCGACCTGGAGGCGCTGCGCGTACTGAAAAACCACTGCTTCGCCGATCACTGGGGAAGCTCAGCGAGGTCGCCCATCGAGTGGCAGGAGTACCTCACAGCAGAGTCGATGCGGCCGGCGCTCGGCGAAGTAATCGCCGACATGAACGGTGAATTGGTGGCCTACCAACTTACGAGCGCATTCCCACAAGACACCGACACCGTGGGGCACGTGCTCTGGGTCCAGAATCTTGGGGTGCATCGCGAACATCGCAATCGCGGCCTTGCACGCCTCCTACTCGAGCGGCATCTGATTCGCGCGCAGGCAGATGGCTACGAAGGGTCAATGTTGGGGGTGGATGCCGAGTCGTTAACTGGCGCGAACAAACTGTATGAAAGCGTTGGATACAAACACCACTCCGGCGCCGTGCGCTACATCCTTGGTGACGCGGAGTTCTCCTAAGAGAACGTTAGTCGCGAACGGGCGTCTGTGAAACGGAGCGCGTTGCCGAAGCTTCAAGCTTCTCCGCCTGGCGCGCGAGCAGCCAGAGCAGATCGGCGAGGCGATTCAAGTATGCGAGCAGGTGTTCGCCCGGAAGTAGGCCTTCGCGGCCGAGCGTCACGCACCAGCGCTCCGCACGTCGAATGATCGTTCGCGCGAGCTCAATTGCCGATGAGGCCTTGCTTGAACCTGGAATCACGAAGTCTTTCGGGAACTCAATCACC
>Ga0114975_10002771_pt1 | contig 11914 bp, 11 predicted proteins | sample S_130626_EF_Meta_FD_87031 | JGI IMG/M metagenome (GOLD analysis project Ga0114975, IMG submission 87031) | Freshwater microbial communities from Lake Simoncouche, Canada to study carbon cycling - S_130626_EF_MetaG | ecosystem: Environmental > Aquatic > Freshwater > Lake | place: Lake...
CCTCAACACTATGAGGCAGCATATAACTACGCTATCAAAGTCTATCGTCAAAGAGCGCAAAATGCTACAGCAGAATCCTATACTCTTTTCACAATAGAAAAGAATGTGGATACATATACACTACCGCAAGAGTTTATCAATGTTAGATGTTTATATCGTAGAACAGTTGGATTAGAAACAGGACCAAGTTCTAGTTCATTTGATCCTTTTAGTAGTGCTATTCTAAACACATATTTGCTAAACTATAACTATGCTGGTGGTATGGCAACGTATGACTTCTATGCTGGTTATGTTGAATTAGCCGCACGAATGTTTGGTGGTTATGTAGTTTACACATTTGATCCAGTAACCAAAGTATTGCGTATTGTTCGTGATCCAAAAGGTTCCGGAGAACGTATATTGATTTGGGCAGATGTACAAAGAACACAAGAGGTATTGTTACAAGATCCAAGCACTGGTGTTTGGATTGGTGATTGGGTATTTGCTGTATTAAAAGGTATCATTGGTGAAGCACGTGAGAAGTTTGCTAGTATTGCAGGTCCGGGTGGCGGCACAAGTTTAAATGGTGCGGCAATGAAAGCAGAATCTAAACAACTACAGCAAGAACTCATTGAAGAACTAAAACGGTATGTAGATGGATCACAACCCTTAACATGGGTCACCGGTTGATACTCACCTGAATTCACGGATAAAGGACTAAATACAAGTATGAAAACCATACTTGAAAATATATTAAACAATGATACTAGCTACAACAAATCAGCGACTAAAATGTTGCGAAATACTAATCCGGAGCTGTGGTCAAAAATCTTAGAAGTTACTTCTTTCTTACCCGATAATGCTAAACCCAAACAGAGAGTTTGGCATGTTCTCAATGAAAAATATTCTATTGAAGTTTGTCCTGTAACAGGTGATGCATTAAGATGGAATGAAAAAGACTATCGCAGGTTTTCATCTATTGAGGCAAAAAATAAAGCAATTGGTAAAATAATTAGCAAAGCAACGACCGGAAATCATTGGCGCCAGATTGATCCTGACAAATCCAAAAAAGCAAACGAAAAATTTTCTAATGGGTTTGATGAAGGTAAACATAAACCCTGGGATGAACGTAACAGAGATTACACATCTAGTTTAGAAGCAGCCAGAAAAACTTGGATGGAAAAATATGGAGTTGATAATCCTTCTAAAATTCCAGCAATACAACAAAAATTATCAGAGTTGGCAATAAAACGTTATTCATACATAGATAGACCGGCATTAGAAAAATATTATTTGGAAGTAATTAATATAACTAAACAGTCTTGGAAAAGTAAGTTTAAAGAAATCAATCCAAATAATTTACAAAGAAGTAATCAATTACATTTAGACCACATTTATAGTATTAGTGAGGGATTTAAAAATAATATTCCTGCAGAAGTTATTGGGCATTGGACTAATCTAAGATTAATTCCAAAAATAGAAAATTCAAGTAAGGGTGCTAAATGTCACAAAACATTAGAAGAATTATTTGAGGATTATAATAGGGCAAATACTAATTGACTTTACTATTATTACATGTTACACTTATTTTATGAAAAATAAAATTATAGGTGTTACCGGTTTAATTTCAAGCGGCAAGGACACAATTGCAGACTATCTTTGCACATTTCACGGGTTTAAGCGTGTTAGTTTTGCGGCAAGTTTAAAAGACGCTGTGGCAGCCGTGTTTGGATGGGAAAGAGATTTACTAGAAGGTTCAACTAAGTCTAGCAGAGAGTGGCGAGAAAAGCGTGATGACTGGTGGAGTGATAGACTTGGTATGGAAATCACCCCACGATGGGTATTACAATACTGGGGAACAGAAGTATGCCGCAATAATTTTCATACTGATATTTGGGTAGCAAGCGTAGAGAACAAACTACGCCAAACAGATGAGAACATTGTGATTACAGACTGTCGTTTTGTCAATGAAGTTAACTCTATTAAAAGTGTAGGTGGCATTACAATGCGTGTTAATAGAGGTGAACGTCCTGTTTGGTATAGTGCGGCAGTAGACTATAACAACGAACCTGAAGGTAGCGAACAAAAACTAAAAGCTATGGTAGAGTTAGGTAACTATGCCGTTCATGCAAGCGAATATAGTAGTATTGGATTATTGTATGACCATTATATTGACAATAACGGTTCAATTGATGAGTTACACAAGCAAGTAAACTCAGTAGTCAACTTGTAAGTCTCCTCGACGCCAATTAACTTCTTTCTTTTTAACTACTTCTACACAGTTAAGACATATACTACGTAAGTTAACCAAGTCAGTGTTTTCTAAATTACCGTCAACATGGAATACGGTAATTTGACTAGTAAATAAACCTTTAAAGCCGCATAAATCACATGCGGCTTTTTTCTTATACCCTTTAGTTTTCCATTTAGGAGTTCTTGGTTTAAGTTTGTTTTTAGACCTACCACACTCATCACAACTACTACGATAATATGTAATACCTTTTCGGTAATAATTAATAGCACAGTAGTTTTTATTGCAAAGTTTACATATAGGTCTCATATACCTATTTATCTTATAAAAACCTTTAAAGGCACGGTAAGTATGTCTTTTTTAAAGTATTTGATAAATATTAATATGCAAACAGGTAGTAAACCTTAAAATTTTACATAAAGGAAATATAAAATGGCATTAACATCTCCAGGCGTAGAAGTAACAATCATTGACCAGAGTCAATATCTTCCAGCCCCAACGAATTCAGTCCCGCTTATTCTATTAGCAACAGCACAAAACAAAGCTGATGCATCTGGAACAGGTGTAGCAGCCGCAACAACGGCCGCTAACGCAAATAAACTATTCCAAGTAACAAGTCAGCGAGACTTAGTAAACTTATATGGTACACCGTTCTTCTATACAACGACAAATGGTACACCGATACAGGGTTATGAGTTAAATGAATATGGTTTGTTAGCGGCTTACTCAACACTAGGTGTGACAAATCGCTGTTATGTTCTACGTGCTGATATTGACTTAGCTAGCTTAGTTGGTCAAACAAGTCGTCCAACAGGTAATCCAGACTCTGGTACATATTGGTTAGATACTACAACAAGTACATGGGGTATCTATGCGTTTAATCAAACAACAGGTAGATTTAGTTTACAAACTCCTATTGTAATTTCAAATAGCACTAGCTTATCAGGTGGAGTTCCATTAAACAGCATCGGTAGTATCGGTGACTATGCTATAAATTCATTACAATCTACAGGTAGCCCAACAGATGCATCTGGTCAAACTTATTTCTATAAGACTACCAACAATGCATGGGTTGTAGTAGGTAGTACTGATTGGAGATTAGATATTCCTACTATTCAAGGTTCAAACTCTAATCCAGAATTATCTGCAGGTGACACGTTTACTATTAACATGTCCGGACTATATTATGCAACAATCACTGTACCAGATGATGGCGGTGGTGTTGGTTCAGTTGAAGGTGTAGCTGGTGAAATTAATGATTTAGGTTGGGCAGGATTGTCTGCAGAAGTGCGTAGTGGTAAATTATGTATGTTCTCTAATCAATTATTATCATCAGGTGCCGCAACTAATGGCAGATTGTTAGTAGAAGATATTTCTGGTTCTGCATTAACTGACATGGGTATTGATGTTGTTGCCGGTACAGGTATTGGTACTTATTATCAACCAATTGTAGCATATGGTACAAGTGCTCAAATGCCATTATGGACAAGTAGTCAATCAGCCCCTCGTCCAACAGGTTCAGTATGGATGAAGGTTGGTTCAGCTGGTAACGGTTTATCTCCGGCAGTATCAGTATTCAATGGTGCTACTCAATCTTGGACTAGTAAAACAGTTTCATTGTATGTCAACGATACTTCAGCAATTGCTGGATTAGATGCTACTGGTGGTCAAGCGATACCTACTGGTACAATATATGGTCAATATTCATTCGGTGGAAGTTTACCATCTGCTCCATTATATTTATGGGAACGTATTGCTACTGGCCCAACTGTAATTACAGGTAGTGATACAAATCCTGCATTTAACAGTGGTGCTTATTACATGAATGTATATGTAAGTGTTCCTGGTAGTAGTTCATTTGGTAGTGCTTATAACTTTACTTTAGCAGATAACACAGATGCTACTGACTTTATAACAGCATGGTCTAATGCGGCCATTCCATACACAACAGCAACTATTACGACAGATGGTGCAATACAATTAACTCATACTGAAGGTGGTGTCATTCTTTTAGATGACGCAGTAAACTCATCATATGTTGCTAATGGTGTATCTAATGGTTTAATAGAGGCAGCAGGTTTTGTTATTGGAACAACAACTGGTGTAAAATATGGTCCAGACGTTACCACAGCATTCGCTGGTGTATCAGGTACTAATGGTGTCGGTGTTGGAACTGGTGCTACATTTAGAGTTCTAGCCGCATATGGCTCATACATCATTAATGGTACAGGTGTAACAGCTAGTGGAAGCGGATATGCAGTTGGTGATACTGTTGTTATCAGTGGTGCTAGCTTAGGTGGTGTTTCCGGTGCAAATAACTTAACTGTTATGGTTACTGCTGTAACAGGTGGTGCGGTCAATGCTGTTACGTATGTATCTGGTACGGCAGCAACAGCATATACTACTGAGTTAAGTAACTGGGTTGAGTTCACATACATCTCAAATGAGGGAGCTCCTGCAGTTGCTCCTGCTAATAACACAAACTGGTTCTACTCAGTAGTAGACCAAGTTGATATCATGGTTAATTATAATGGCGAATGGTATGGATATGGTAATAGAGATTATGACAGTAGTGGTTTCCCACTACCAAGTGGAACTAACGTAACTGATCCTAATGGCCCTATCATAAGTGCTAGCACACCTTCAGTTCAGAGTGATGGCACACAATTAGAATATGGTGATCTATGGATCAATACCAGTGATTTAGAAAATTATCCAGTAATTAGTCGTTGGGAAAGTGTTAATGGTACCGATCAATGGATGCTAATTGACAATACAGACCAAACTAGTTCTAGCGGTGTATTGTTTGCTGATGCTCGTTGGTCAAGTAGTGGTGCTATTAGCCCAGTAGATGATCCTATTCCAACAATCACAAGTTTGTTAGATAGCAATTATATTGATTTAGATGCTCCTAACCCAAGCTTGTACCCATCAGGTATGTTAATGTTTAACACACGCCGTAGTGGTTATAATGTTAAACAATATACAACAAACTATTTCACTAGTTCAAACTATCCAAATGCAGGTACATTTGATGCAGGTGATCCTACTAATGTAGACAACTTGCCCGAGTACTCATACACATGGGTAACAGTAAGTGGTAACCAAACAAATGGTGCTCCATATATGGGTCGCAAGGCACAACGTGCAATGGTTGTACAATCATTGAATGCGGCAATTGCTACTAACACAGCAATACGTGATGAAGATAACTTCTTTAACTTGCTTGCAACTCCAAATTATCCAGAACTACAGCCTGGTATGATTACATTGAACAATGACCGTGGTCAAACTGGTTACATCTTAGGTGATACACCAATGAGATTACCAGATAGTGCTACTGCAATTCAAGCATGGGCTAACAACGAAGCAGGTGCAGCAAGTACAGGTGAAGAAGGTTTAGTATCACGTGATACATACATGGGTCTATTCTATCCTAGTGGATTGGCAACTGACTTACAAGGTAATCAAGTTGCTGTACCGGCATCATACATGATGTTGCGTACATTCTTACGTAATGATACTATTAGCTATCCTTGGTTGGCAGCGGCAGGTACTCGTCGTGGTACAATTGACAATGCATTAAGTATTGGTTATGTTGATGGTACTACAGGTGAATTCATGCCAATTAAGACACGTTTGGGTATACGTGATGTATTGTATGTGAATTTCATTAACCCATTAGTGTTCTTCACTGGTGTTGGTTTATTGAATTACGGCAACAAAACTAGCTTCAACAGTTCAAGTGCATTAGACAGAACCAACGTTGCTCGTTTAATTGCTTACATTCGTAGACAATTGACATTGGCAGCAAGACCGTTCGTATTCGAACCTAACGATGCATTAACACGTAATCAAATTGCAGGTGTTGTGCAAACATTGATGGTAGATTTAGTTGCAAAACGCGGTCTATATGATTATCTTGTAGTTTGTGACGAAAGTAACAATACACCAGCAAGAATTGATAGAAATGAATTGTGGATTGATGTTGCAGTTGAGCCTGTTAAGGCAGCTGAATTCATCTATATACCAGTTCGTATATTGAACACAGGCGAGCTTGGTGGACAATAATAAAATATGATACCCCGAAAGGGGTATCCATATAAAGATAAATATTAATAACAGGAGAAAAAAATGGCAACAGGGTCACAATCATTAGTCAACATGACAGTAGCAGGGGATAATTCTGGTGGAAATCAGGGTTTACTAATGCCCAAATTACAATATCGTTTTAGAGTTAACTTTTTAAACTTTGGTACTAATAATGCCACAAATGAATTGACAAAGCAAGTTATAGATGTAACACGCCCATCAGTTAGTTTTGGTGAAATCAATATACCAATTTACAACTCTACTATGTATTTGGCAGGTAGACACGAATGGCAACCGCTAACTATTAATGTTAGAGATGATGCATCAGGTAGTGTTACTAAATTAGTCGGTCAACAACTGCAAAAGCAAATGGACTTTGTTCAACAAGCTAGTGCAGCCAGTGGCCAAGATTATAAATTTCAAACAAATATTGAAATTTTAGATGGTGGTAACGGAACATCAGCACCAATCGTATTAGAAACTTGGGAAGTATATGGTTGCTTCTTGCAGGCGGCTAACTACAATAATTTAGCTTATAGTTCTAATGAAGTTGTAACAATACAAATGTCAATTCGCTTTGATAATGCATTGCAATCACCATTGGCAGATGGTTTAGGAACAACTGTTGGACGAACACTTGGCTCTCTCGCAACTGGTATTGGTTCTACTCTCGGGTAATTATTAATCTATGGCAGGATTCTTTCAGAAGCTCGCAACAGATGCTGCCGGAGGGTTCTTCGGCAATGATTACCTGCGTGATTATACTCATGCTAGTAAGACATTTAGACCCAATGCATATCAATATGCACCTAAGTTTAAATTTCTGTTCCATGTGTATTTTGAAATAAACAATAGTGCATACTCAGTCGGACTGCCACAAGATGCAAATTTTGGTCTAGCAGTTAAATCTGTAAAGTTACCAACTTATACCTTTGACACACATCAATTAAATCAGTATAATCGTAAACGTATTGTACAAACAAAAATCAAATATGATGCAATAGATATTAACTTCCATGATGATAATGGAAATCTAATACGTAATATGTGGTATAACTATTATACCTATTACTATAAAGATGCGAGTAAACCAGTAGTATCACTATCAGGACAACAGGCTGCATTGACTGGTACCGCTAGTCCTAATAATACAAACTATAATCTTAGAAATATTTATTCACAATCTATTACCGGCGATACTGATTGGGGATACATAGGAGAAACAGGAGATACTCCTGCTACTAATATACAAGCTAGCAATGGTCAAACTAAGATTCCATTCTTTAAAAATATTACAATATTTGGATTCAACCAACGTAATTATGTAGCATATACATTAATCAACCCTATAATTACTCGATTTGGCCATGATACTTACAATTACGCAGAGGGTAATGGTACTATGGAAAATACAATGACATTAGATTATGAAACTGTAAAGTATTTTCAAGGCGCTATGGATGGTGCTATGCCTAGTAATACTGTTCCTGGTTTTGGTATGGAAGCTCATTTTGATAAAAGATTAAGTCCTATTGCTAGACCAGGTAGTCAATCTACTATTCTAGGTCAAGGCGGATTGATAGATGGTATATTTGGTAGTGAACAACGTGACGCTAATGGAAAAATAATATTAGGTGCTGACGGTAAACCAGTATATAATACTACAGGATTTACACAAGATTTAGCTAGTGGTAACATTTTAGGTGCTGTACAAAAAGCAGGCGCATCATATAATACTCTTAAAAATATGAATCTAAAACAAGCTATTAAGAGCGAAGTTACAACCGGTATTACTAATGCTATTATGAATCCAGTTAATAATACAGGCAGAAATGTATTGTTTAACTTACCTATATTTGGTTCTACTCCAAATCAAAAACAACAAGCAAATGGTAGAGCACTAGTTCCTCCTCCTATAAATAACTAATATAGGAAGATATTATGGCACGAATAATAGATGAACGCACATCATTAGATTTAACAGTAAAAATATTTGATGATTTTTATTCATTCAACATGATAGTGAATGGTAATGAGTATGATATTGTTAACGGATATTTTAAAACAGTATGCGATACAAAAAATATTGCTGGTAACTTTACTGCATTTTTATTTAGAATATCACAAGAAACAGGTATCCCTGTATTAGATTTATTAAATCAAATTCAAGGTACTGGTAATAAATTACAAATGAATCAAGTTATATCATACTACTTAAATAGTTTTAAATCTAAAACAAGTTTGTATGGTGTAAGCACCGTACCGCAATCTAATCAACCAGTAGCACGTAATATCGTGCAATAATCATGGCGAAGTATGCTCAAGGTACATTCACTCCAAAGAATGCTCAAAAATATGTAGGTAAACATGTTCCACGATATCGTAGTGGATGGGAACTAACATTTATGAATTTTTGTGACACTAACAAAAATGTATTGTATTGGGCTAGTGAAGCTATAAGTGTACCATATCGTAATCCATTTACTGGACAGCCCAAAACATATATCCCAGACTTCTTTGTAGTTTATCAAAATAAGCATGGTAAAAACATTGCTGAAATTGTTGAGATTAAGCCCAAGAAACAAAGTCTTATAGAGAGTAAAGTTGCTAATGCTAAAGACAGAATGGTAGTAGCAATTAATCATGCCAAATGGCAAGCCGCAATGGCCTATTGTAAACATTATGGATACACCTTTAGAGTTATAACTGAATCCGACTTGTTTTTTAACGGCAAAGCTGATTACAAGAAAAAATGATAAATAAAAGTGTAGTTCGCGGATCTGGACAATCCCAACTACTCTAACGCCGAGGAGGGCATCAGCAATGATATTTATCAACAACAAATATACCGCATGGTATAATTCCTTAATTAATAAAGCACAAAATAGAATAGTCTTGGGCTACACAGAAAAACATCATATCATACCTAGTGCATTAGGTGGAACAAACGAAAAAGATAATATAGTAAAATTAACACCTAGAGAACATTTTATTTGTCATTTGTTATTAACTAAAATGACAACAGGTAATGCCAGGTACAAAATGAATTTTGCCCTGCATATGTTGTCAAACGCTAAAAATATAGGTGAAGGCAGATATATTCCTAATGGAAGGATGTATGATTTGGCTAGACGATTATATAAAGAAGCATTAGATAATTATTGGACAGACGAAAGAAGAAAAGAACATGCGGACAAGATAAGACCAACTGTAATTGGTCGCAAACTAAAAGAAACTTCAAAAGAAAAACTTAGAAATAAAGAATGGTCTGAAAAGGCACTAGAAAATAGACTTAATAATTGCTTGAAGGCTGCAGAAAATAGAAAAGGATCTACCTGGTCTGATGAAAAAAGAGAACAGATGGTTACAACATATATTGACAAGAACAAACACTTATTCCCTCAAGTGTTTGAATTAGCTGATAGTGGTACAAATATTAGACAGATATCTATTAAACTTCAAATCTCATGGGATAGGGTAAAATACATTTTGGATAACAGAGACCGAATAAATAACATATGACGAAAAAATTAAACGAATTATTTGAGTTACCGCAAGATGAGATTGACAGCTTGCATATTCCTATACCAGAAAATGCACGTGATATAACCACTGATGCATTAAGTGCGTTAGAGAAGATTGACAATGCATTGCCACAAGTACGTGGATTAGATGCTAGTGATAATGAGTTAGATGAATTAGCGCAGATGGCTGTAGATAGTTTTAAAGATTTAAGTGATTTGGGTATGCAAGTTGATAGTAGATTTAGTAGTGAGATTTTTAGTGTTGCTAGTAACATGTTAGGTCATGCTATTACAGCAAAGACTGCTAAATTGAATAAGAAGTTAAAGATGATTGATTTACAGCTTAAGAAAGCACAGTTAGACCAGAAGTTAGCTGGCAAAGCCGAAGAGATAGAGAACACACCAGTTGGTGAGGGTAAAGCTTTAGACCGTAATGAGTTGCTTAAGATGTTGGCCAGTAAAGAACCGTCAGATAAATAATGAGATAGGAATAAAAATATGTCAGTAACATTTAATGGAGCATTTACATTTAGTGGTGGTGGATTTACAGCTACGTTGGCACCGCCGTCTAGCCCAACAGCAGGATGGTTTGGTGGCGGTAGAGGAATATCTACTGTAAACCGAATTACATATGCAACAGATACAGCAACTGCTAGTGAACGTGGCCCATTAAGTTTAGTTAGATATGGATTAGCGGCAACTGGAGATTTGACTAATGGTTGGTTTGGTGGTGGTAAATACAGCTTCCCAATCTTCTCTACTGTAGACCGTATCACATATGCAACAGATACAGCAACTGCTAGTGTACGTGGTCCATTAAGTTCTGCTAGATATGGAGTTGCCGCAACCGGTGATAGTACTAATGGCTGGTTTGGTGGCGGCTATGGTACCGTATCAAGAGTAGATCGTATCACATTTGCAACTGACACAGCAACAGCAAGTGTACGTGGACCATTAAGCTCATCGGTATATAATTTGGCAGCAACCACAGATGGAACAACATATGGCTGGTTTGGTGGCGGCCGCTTTGGTTCTCCAGGTTATGCCTCTCAATCCACAGTAGCTCGTATCACCTACGCAACAGATACCGCAACGGCTGTTAACAGAGGTCCGTTAAGTATAGCTAGAGCAACATTGGCAGCAACCGGTACTAATACTGACGGTTGGTTTGCTGGAGGTTATTTGTCCCCGGGTCCGCGTTCAACGGTAGATAGAATTACATATGCAACAGATACAGCAACCGCAAGTGTACGTGGACCATTAAGTACGGTGAGGCAATATATGGCTGCGTCAACTGACAACACAACATATGGATGGTATGGTGGCGGATCACCCGGGCCAGTATCAACAGTAGACCGTATCACCTATGCAACAGATACTGCGACAGCAAGTGTGCGTGGCCCATTAAGTGCAGCCTTATATGAATATAATTTGGCAGCAAGTTCAGGTATCCAATAACTCTCCAAGCATTTTACGAAATGCAAATAAAAATCATAAATAGATAAATATATATAAGAAAAAGGATACCTATGCGTAGTCTAAAACAATACATAACCGAAAGTCTTAAAAGTTACAACTATACTATAAAGATTGCTGGTGATGTGGATAAAAACTTTATAGATATGTTTAAATACAATCTAAACAAGTTTGACCCGATCAGAATCAGCGATCCAGTAAAAACACCTATACAGAAAGATCCATACGGATTTCCTAATTTAGCAAATCAATCTGTAACTATTATTAAAGCAGACTTCAGATACCCAGCTACTGAACCTATGATTCAGCAAATTGCTCAACTTCTAGGATACAACGTTAACATGGTTCGTGTTATTAGCAGTCAATATGATGATAGCATTAATAGCGAAGCTGAAAGCTACGCTAATGAAATGAAAGATAGCCCACTACTTACACATGAAGAAATGGGTGAGCAACCTGGTGCTAAAGAAGCAAATAAAGCATATGGTGATAGTTATCTATCAAGCATCAAAGACCAAATGAAGGGTTCAACTATTGATATCCCTTATGCAGGACAAAAAACACCAAACTCGTTTGACCCGTTCAAGCCATA
>Ga0114975_10002772_pt1 | contig 11911 bp, 9 predicted proteins | sample S_130626_EF_Meta_FD_87031 | JGI IMG/M metagenome (GOLD analysis project Ga0114975, IMG submission 87031) | Freshwater microbial communities from Lake Simoncouche, Canada to study carbon cycling - S_130626_EF_MetaG | ecosystem: Environmental > Aquatic > Freshwater > Lake | place: Lake...
CAAAAGAGCAGTCTACGTGAATTCCTCGAGTCTCACAAGACCGACGGGGCGTCCTCGCATACGTCGATGAATGGCGGTAACTATTTCATCGGCGAGGATGATCTAGACCAGTTCTACGAGTTGTACTCTGAGAGCATTCTTGATGGAGAGAAGCAATTTATCACGGAAAAGAGCACACCAATTGGGCCCTGCCGTATTGATTTTGATTTCCTATACGAAAAGGATGTCACAAAACATCTACATAGCACCGATCAAGTCAAGGCATTCTCGCGGGCTTACCTTCTTGCAATCGGCGAATTTGTAACGATTCCAGAGAATACTCACATTTACATCATGGAGAAGCGCAAGCCAACCTACAGCATCAAAAAGAAACTGATGAAATCAGGAATCCACATTCTAATTCCTGAACTTAAGACTCACAAGTGCGTAGAGCAACGTGTTCGACGCACGCTTTTGAACCGCATGGACGAGTTCTTCCCGAATCTTCCTCTGCTCGAGGGATGGGACAAGGTTTACGATGAGGCAGTAGTGAACCGATCTTCTCCTTGGACTCTATACGGCTCTCGCAAGCCAGACAATATTGATCCAAACGCGCTTCCGTATAACATTTCATATATTCTGAAATGGGACGGTAATGATTTTGCAATGATCGAGGCACCTTATATCCCTCGTGTCTCTAAAGAATTGCTGAAAAATATATCGATTCGCAGACACGATGACGAGGCTACGGAAATGACGGATGAAGGTAAGAAGTTGTACGAGTCGATCCAAAGTGGCACGGGCGACCCAACAAAGCGAACAACTACACGAGGACGACCAGTTCAGCGGTCAGAAAAGCCAGGTTCTCGTCAGTCTTCCCCGAATGCACGAATGACGCAACCACTGGATCCAGAGAAGCGTGAGTATCTTCGCAAACACGCTATGAATTTGAGTATCAAGCGAACCGACAACTACGAAGATTGGGTCCAGGTCGGAATTTGCCTTCACAATATTCACTCAGATCTGATTGACGTGTTTCTGGATTTCAGTGCCCAAAATAACACAAAGTATAACGAAGCAGATTGTATTCAAAAGTGGAATTCGCTGACATACCGGAATGATGGCGATAAACTGGGAGAAGGCACGCTGAGATACTGGTCGCGAGAGGACAACTTCGAAGGATATGCGGAGATCGAAGCGTCTAATATTGACCGACTCATCAAGGCCGCGTGTTCTCTCACGGAGTTCGATGTTGCATCTGTAATTCACGCAAAGTTTCGCGATAATTACAAGTGTTCTGATTTCAAAAACAATATTTGGTACCGATGGTCCGGGCATATCTGGAGAGAGACAGATTCAGGCGTGGATTTGTTGCTTCGTCTCTCAAAGGAGATTGCAGGAATCTTCTTCAAGAAAATGGCAGACGTTTCGAATGAACTGGTGAATCGCGGGCTCGTTCTATGCTTGACGCCGGAAGACAAAAAGGATTGTGGCAAATGCGAGTACTGTATTCTCAATATGGAACGTATCGGGTTCGAGAAGGTATACAAGAAATTGAAGACGACTGGATTCAAGGCTAATGTTATGCGTGAATGTCGCGAGTTGTTCTTTGACGACACATTCAATAGCAAGGTTGACGCAAACAAGGACCTAATTGCATTCAACAATGGGGTTATGGACCTGACAAACATGAACTTTCGCGACGGAAAACCAGACGACTACATCTCATTCTCGACCGGGATTGATTATGAAGCAGACAAAGAGTACTACGAATATGCAGAGTGGCCGAGAGTTGAGAGATTTCTACAGCAAGTGTTACCTGATCCAGACGTTCGGGAGTATTTCATGAAACATCTTGCAACAAATCTAATTGGTGGCAATCAGGCACAGAAGTTCCATATTCTTACCGGTTCAGGTTCGAATGGTAAATCAATGATTACAAATTTGATGTCAAAGGTATTGGGAGATTATGCGTGTACGGTTCCGATCTCGCTTCTGACACAGAAACGCAAGGGATCTGGCAATGCTGCGCCCGAAGTGGCACGACTGAAGGGTCGCAGATTTGTTACGATGCAGGAACCAGATGAGGCAATCGCGTTGAATACCGGACTAATGAAGGAACTGACGTCTGGAGAGAAGATGTATGCGCGAGATTTATTCAAATCAGGATCAGAGTTTGAGGTTCTTGCTAAGTTTCATCTTGCGTGTAACGAAAAGCCGAAGATCAATACGGTTGATGGCGGAACATGGCGACGACTTGTGGTGATTAACTTTATCTCGAAATTTGTATCTAATCCGTCTGGTGCAAATGAGTTCCCGCTGGATGAAAGCATTCAGTTTGCAGTGAACTCACTTCAATGGGCTATGCCGTTTGCGTCGTATCTGATTCACATTCTAAAGACGAGCGTTGGACTACGCAAGCTGACTGCTCCTGGAAAGGTTATGGAGTATACTTCGGATTACAGAAATGAAAATGATGCAATTGCCAAGTTCATTTCGGAGAGAGTCCGAGAGGTTGAAGAGGGAGAAGAGATTACACAGCTGGACAAGACACGTCTGCGTCGGGCGTTCAAGCTATGGAAGGATGATAACGATCAGCGGATGCTGGTTGCGATTGATATGGAGAAGCGGATGGAGAGCATGTTCGGCAAGTATCCTCGTGGCGGATGGACGAATATTAAGCTGGATGAAACGTCTTAATGCTTCCGAGCCTTCTTCTTTGTACGACGTCCGCCTGTTGAGGTATACCCAGCGCCTTCAGGGGCTGTTCCGAGCATAGTTGTTGAGCCCTGTGTGGTCGCCAGGCTCGGAGCTGCAATTCGTATAGGCGATACTGCTGACTGCAGTGTGCTAGACGCCCATGTCTTCCAAGATTCGTATGTTTCGGCCATATTACTTATTCTATTCTATTTTTTATCGGCGGGCTCCAATCATTGGCGCGTATGCCTTGATGTAAGGCAGTGTTATGGCTACAACAAATAGCGCAATCATCAGAGTTAATGCAGAGGCAATCACCTTACCGACCTCCAGCTTCACGGGGCCGAGCGAAATAGTAACGCCTTCTACGGACTTCGATACACCACCGAATAGAACTGCGAAGGGGGCAATTAGATCCTGCGTAAAAGACTTGAAGAAATCCTTCAGGGCGCCACCTAGGAAGAATCCAACCGCGATGGTATAAACAGTGATTTCGGCCATTTATATTACATCGCTAGAAACTTTTTGACTTAATTAAAGTAGTGTGAATGGGCATTGATACTAGATTTTGGGGCCCGAGTGGATGGCAATTGATCCATTATGTTGCGTTTGAATCTAAAAACCCCCAAGAGTTTTTGCTTGGAATCAAGGATGTTCTGCCTTGTAAATTCTGTCGCGAAAGTACCACTAAGTTTACGCATGAGATTCCGATGATAAAAGATACGGGAAAGTGGGCGTATGAACTTCACAATATGGTGAATCATAAACTGCGAACGCAGTGTAAAGATGATCCATCTGTCATAGATCCGGGACCCGATCCATCTTTCGAAGAAGTCAAGCATAAGTATGCATCCATGAAACTGAAAGGCCACATACTCGGTCGGGACTTTCTCTTTTCAATTGCAGGAAATTACCCGGAAAATCCAGTGCCAGACGAGATGGCAACCCAGCGAGTGTTTTTACGCCAACTTGCAGATGTATACCCAATTGATCTGACAACTTATATGGATAAACATCCAGTAAATCTGGATAACAAAAAAGCCTATATGAAATGGATGTATGGATTATTAAGTTTTTTGGCCTCCAAGTTTCATGCAAGTATTCCGAGTTACAAAGGATACGTCCAGCGTATAATGTATTACACCAGCGGGTGTGAGAAAAGTACGTATAAAGGCAAGACGTGTCGACGCGTAAAGGGTGGCGGACGCACAAAAAGGCGGGACCACCGCCGCACTTTTCGTGTTTCTCACTCTGTTCTTTTTTAATATGTGACCTTATCGTCAAGCGCCCACTGCTTGACAATCAGGTTCAGATCAATCGCCAGAGTGGCCTGCTTGTTCTCAGTCAGCATTCCCAGTGCTGTCGTCATATTCGCCAGGCGCGCCTCCTTCTCCATCTTTTTGCGCTGAGTATTGGCGAACTTGGCGAGACTGCCGTATGATTCCATGATATGTTATATTTGTGACTACTACCTCCTAACTTGAACTTCTTAAATCCATTTTCCCGCGTTATCCAAATAATAAGATTCTGGCTAGGTCTCACAATGGAACTCTGGTATTCGATCGTAATCGGGGCTGTTGCATTTGCGTATATCCAATTGTACATCCGAAATGCTCGACAATACTTTAAGTCAGATAAGACGCAAAGTATAGGCGATATTTTCACCCTTGGTGGAAGTGGGGATCGAACCCACGCGCTTTAACAGCAGCAGATCTTAAGCCTGCCTCCTTAACCACTCGGACATTCCACCACCGTTTGATAAAACATAAATTATGTGTAAACCTAAATATAAATGTTTCATAGATTTTTCTGGATGCGCCGTCCAACCTTGCCTCCACGCACTCAAACAGATGATACGCCTCAGGAAGTTCAGCTTCCCGTGTTACCAGAAGAGAACCCATCTGCAATAAAAGCAGTCAATGATAATAACCCCACAAGCTAAAAATATATGTGATTATTTTGTAATGAGTGGTCACCATAGAACACATAAACGACACGCATCGGATATGTTGGGCACTAAAGAATATGTAGTAACTAGTCCGCGTAAATCACAGAGACGAGAAGCATTGGATATGCTTGCAAGCAAGGGCCTCTTAACACACAACCCTAGCAGAAATCAAATTTTATATTCTAAACTAGGGCATGCTCCATACACTCGAATGGGTGCTAAACGCAAAAGTCGCCGTCGTACTCATAAATTAAAGCGTCGTTTGAAGGTTTGAACATTCTTTCGAAAGGACGTTGAAGGCCCCCATAAAATCCATTTACTTAAGGCGCCGGCAGTATCCGGTTTGTTCCAACTTTCTCCCATTCCCGCATGACGTTTCAAATAACGCGCCCTGCGGGTTTTGTCTTTATGCTTCGTGTAGTCAGACATTCCAGCTGCACCAAATGATACAGTCTTCGTATGTCCGTCGGGATATGTGAAAACAGCATCGTACTTCTTTTCTGGTTTATGCGATTTTCGTATCTTCATCGTCTTGCGAGGCATCTTATTATTCTAAATATACTTTAATGAAAGATTCATTGTCTATGGAGGACTGGTACTCAATTGTTCGCAGATTAAAAGACGAAAGCGAAGACCCAAAACACACCCGAGAGTTCTGCTTTCAGGTATATCACGACCTAATGTTCATCAAATTCAATCGTAAATTGAAAGACAAGGAAAAGTTTATAAAGCGAAAGGGCCCTGAATTTGATTCCTGGACGAACGAGTTGCAAGAAGAGTTCTCTCAAGAACTCATAACAGAAGTTCTGTCAGACGACATATTTTGGCGAAAAACTTTGGAGCATACGCTAGGTTGAAAACGAACCGAAATAAATATAGACGGATTGAATAGTAAGAATAAGAATGGGCGATACTATTATCGGCGTTCAGTTTGGCATTGCTAATCCTAAGGAGATTGCCTCACGCAGTGTAGTCGAGGTCATTACGGATAAAACTTATCAGAGTAATCAGCCCTATCCCGGTGGTGTATTTGATTCTCGATTTGGTGTCATCGATAATGGCAAGGTATGTCCGACATGCAAGCAAACCAATGTTAAGTGTCCCGGTCATTTTGGACACATCAAACTCGCCAGACCAGTATACCTATACCAGTTTCTAGATACAATCCAAAAAATCCTACAAGTTGTGTGTTTGAATTGCTCGAATCCGTATGTGCCTGATGTAACGCTGGATACTGCATTTCCGGAAAGTTTGCGTGGAATGGATCGTTTTAATGCTGTTCGTGAGCTTACTGCACAGTTTAAGAACAAGTCTGCATCTGGAACAGAGGGTGCTGGGGCCCTATGCATGCATTGTAGAAGCCAAATGTTTAAAAAGGTAGAGAAAGTTGAAAATACAGTCGCATCATTGGCAGGTGTTACTTACCAGGAGGATAAAGAACCGATTCCTCTCCAGCCGGAGATGGTTCTTCGCTGCTTTCAGCGTATTACCGACAACCATGTGAATAAACTTGGCTTCAATGCGAAGTTCAGTCGTCCAGATTGGATGGTGTGTACGGTGCTGGCAGTCCCTCCTCTGACCGTTCGTCCGTCGGTTGTCATGGAGGACAATCAGCGCATGGAAGACGATCTAACGCATAAACTCATCAGCATTGTTCGCATCAACCAGCGTCTTCGTGACAAGATCGACAAGGGTGATAATGCCGACATTATCGATGAATGCACCAAACTACTGCAGTACGACGTAGCAACATACGTAGATAACGACATCAAAGGACTGCCTCCTGCAGCTCAGCGCTCAGGTCGTCCTCTGAAGACACTAAAGTCCCGTCTCGGCGCAAAGACTGGCCGTGTTCGTGGCAATTTGATGGGAAAGCGAGTAGATTTCTCTGCTCGTTCAGTAATTACTCCAGACGCAAACATCGACCTGGATGAACTGGGTGTTCCAGAGGAGATTGCCATGAATCTAACATTTCCCGAGATTGTTACAACATTCAATCGCGATCGGTTGCTAACATATATCCGCAACGGACCCTCAAAGCACCCCGGAGCAAAGTCAGTGTTCCTAAAAGAGGAGGACAAGAGTATTTCTCTGCGTTACGTCAACCCAGAGACAATCGACCTCAAGGAAGGCGATGTAGTCCATCGCCACCTGATTGATAATGATGTAGTATTGTTCAATCGTCAGCCTTCTCTCCACAAGGCATCAATGGAGTGCCACCGCATCAAAGTGCTACCCTATTCAACGTTTCGCCTTAACGTATCTGCAACAAAGCCATACAATGCTGATTTCGATGGTGACGAGATGAATATGCATGTGCCACAATCGATCGTGGCTGCAACCGAACTAAAGGCACTTGCTTCTGTTCTTCGACAGATCATTTCGCCCCGAACGCATACGCCTATCATCCAGATCGTCCAGGATACTATGACCGGTGTATTCCGAATCTCGAAGCCGGACGCAAAGATTCCGGAACATATTGCGATGAATATCCTTGGACGCATGAAACGTCCTCTATCGTCGTTCGTGCGCAAGAATTCAAATCATACGGGGCAGGAACTCATCTCAACTGCCTTTCCGCTCATGGATTTCGAGGGCCGAATCAGCCTGGAAAATGGCCAACTCACAAAAGGTCTCTTGAAAAAGGGTGCTTTCAACGGATCGATCGACGATTCGGCTGAAGGTATCCTATCTGTCATCTACAACGACTTCAATCCCCAGCGTTGTGGTCAGTTTATCAACGATATTCAAAGTATTGTCACAAAATACAATCTGTTCACTGGATTCTCAGTAGGAGCTTCAGATCTTATTGCAAATAACTCAGTATACGCTGAAATCAATGCGTCGATTGCGACTGCACGAAAGAGTATTTCAGACCTGATTTCCAATGTTCACTCAGGACAATTCCTAAACGATTCTGCTCGAGAGGATGGAGAAGAGCTGGAGATTCAAATTCTGGATGTTCTTCGCAAGGCATCCTCGACTATTGCAGAGAGTGTGATGAACTCTCTTCCAAAGAAGAATCGTATGATCGAAATGGTAGACTCTGGCGCAAAGGGGTCTAACCTGAATATTGCCCAGATGGTTGCTTTGCTGGGCCAGCAGTTTATTGTAGGCAAGCGCGTCCAGAATACGCTACAGGATCGCACAATGCCTCACTTTACTAAGTATAATCACGGACTAGAAGCGCATGGGTTTGTGGAAAACAGCTTTATCTCAGGTCTTCGTCCTGCAGAGTTCTTCTTTCACGCGATGGCTGGACGTGAAGGACTGATTGATACTGCAGTTAAGACCAGTGATTCGGGGTACATTCAGCGACGATTGGTGAAGACTATGGAGGATCTACATGTAGAATACGACGGAACGGTTCGCAATGCAACTGGATCCATCGTTCAGTTTCAGTATGGCGGAGATGGAATTGATAGCACAGCAGTTGAGTCACAGTCCTGTGATTTGGGAGTGATGACACTCGAACAGATCTACCAGGATTTTGCTGCATCTAAGAATGATTACCAGGCAGTTTGCTCCAAGCCAGATGAGATTAAAGATGATAATTTTGTGGATAGAATCCTGGCTGATCGCAAGTTTCTAATTCACAATGTTTGGAGATACAGACGCGACACAAAGCTGTTTGCTCCAGTTAACCTACGACGCATGCTTGGTAAATACAAGAACCCATATGCCACCAAAACAGACTTAACCCCAGAATACCTTATCCGCCAACTAGATGCCATGTGCTCTGAGAAATGGATGAAGGATAACAAGGTGTTCCATTGCCTGCTTCGATACTATTTGGCTCCAAAGAAGATGATTATGGTATTGCGTTTATCTCAAGCGATGTTTGATGAGGTTGTGTCCGAGATTCGTTTCAAATACATCAAAGCACGCGTCCATCCTGGCGAGATGGTAGGCACTCTTGCCGCCCAGTCTATCGGTGAGCCGACTACTCAGCTAACTCTTAATACTTTCCACTCAACTGGAACCGTTAAGGCCAATGCAACGCAGGGTGTTCCTCGTCTAATGGAACTACTTGCTGCAACACCAAATCCTAAAAACCCATCCAATGTAGTGTTTATGAATCGTGATATTGCCACGTCTCAGGACGCAATGTTCTCGATGATGAAAGAGATCCAAAAGACGACTCTGCGCGATATCACTCGGTCTGTTCGCATTTACTATGACCCCAATCCAACATCCGATAATACTGCAATCAAGGAAGATGCAGAGATTCTAAAGGCATACGAATTGTTCTCGGTGTCTCAGGGTTCGACGTGTAGTTCACCTTGGATTCTTCGACTGGAACTAGATCGCACCGAAATGGCGCGACGAAATATCATGGATATGACTACGATTCAGGCTCGTATTCAGGACAATAAGGTATTGAAGGTGTTTGATTGTATTACAAACGACACTAATAGCCCGGACAAGTTGATTCTGCGGGTAGTGTTTCAGCCCGATATTGTCAAGAATGCCCTTGCTCTACGCTTTATCGAAGACAAGCTCCTAGACACAGTTCTAACTGGAATTGACGGAATCGGTCGCGTATATCTCCGCGAAATTAAGGATGAAATGACTTATGATGATACAACTGGTGGATACGCACCGCTGAAGCAATATGTCTTGGATGCAGAGGGAACTAATATTCTAGATCTGGCAGTGTATTCAAATGTAGATCCGTTCCGCACATTCTCGAACGACATTCACGAGATTCTGGATGTATTTGGAATTGAAGCAGTCCGTCAGTGCCTGTACGATGAGTTTATGGAGGTATTCTCCACAGAGTACGTGAACTATCACCATATGATTACGCTGATTGACACAATGACTTATCCGGGTTTCATTCTATCGGTCAACCGATTCGGCATGAACAAGGGTGAGAGCGGAGTTCTAGCTCAGTCTTCGTTCGAAGAGACATCCAAGATTCTGTTTAACGCTGCAATCTCGGGTGAATTTGACTCGATGAAGGGTGTGTCTGGAAACATTATGTTTGGACAGAAGCCTCCTTGTGGAACTGGGTTCGTAGATATCTTGATTGATGAGACAAAGATGCCTGAGGGGACAGAAGAGGGCCCAGACGGGTTTGATGCAGAAATTAATGCCGTGAATACGAAACTATCGAAGCCCGATGAGAAGGAGTGTCGCATTGAGGACATTGCTATGGAGTGGTAGAGTAAAACGGACTCATAAAATGTATGTATTTTTAAATTAGTAACAATGGAGCATCCGTTCAAATTTAAGTTGGATCCTTTTCAGGAGAAGGCGATTGAGTACATTTCCAAAGATGAAAATGTCCTCATTACCGCCAAAACTGGTTCAGGTAAGACGCTAGTTGGTGAATACCAAATTTGGCGTTCGTTGAACAAAGGCAAGCGTGTATTCTATACGACACCTATCAAATCTCTTTCAAATCAAAAATTTCACGATCTGAAAAAGATATATGGAGATGACTCTCGTGGTTTCACGGTCGGCATTATGACTGGTGACATTAAGTTCTGTCCTCAAGCAGATGTTGTCATTATGACAACTGAAATTCTCCGTAACTTGCTTTACAAACAGGGAACTTCAACCGAACATGTTGGCATTACAGCTGAGCTTTCTCTTGCAAACTTAGATGCAGTGGTATTCGATGAGGTTCATTACATTAATGATCCTGGACGGGGAAGTGTATGGGAAGAATGCCTAGTTCTACTGCCTCCGGATGTAAACTTGGTGCTATTATCTGCAACATTGGACTCTCCGGAGCCATTTGTGAACTGGCTGACTACCATCAAGCAAAAGCCGTGTCATCTGATTTCTACCGAGTATCGCATTGTCCCCCTAATCCACACTACCGAGGATGGCGAGGTTATTATGGATGCAAAAGATCAGTTCAACTTTGAGAAGTACAAGGCATGGGTCCGCAAGTATTATACTCAGCAAGACGAGTTGAGAAAGCATAAGGAACGTGTCAAAACTCGCGAAGAAGGACAAGTCATCGAAAAGGATGTCCGTGTTGGAAGCTTCTTGGACCGAATGAATAAACTTATTCTGAAACTAGACAGGCCAGCTCTGTTCTTTGTGTTCTCGCGTAAGATGTGCGAGGAATATGCATCGAAGGTATCTACAGATCTACTAACATCCTCCGAAACGGCAGACGTTAAGCATATCGTAAAGTTTCATCTCCACAGGTATACTGAACTTCAAAAAATTGAAGGGTTTCACAAACTAAACTCCCTGCTTGAAAAGGGTGTAGCATTTCACCATTCGGGAATGCTTCCGATTCTCAAGGAGATTGTAGAAGTTCTATTTGATAAAGGATTCATTAAGATTCTGTTTGCGACGGAAACGTTTGCAGTTGGAATCAATATGCCGACCAAATCAGTCATCTTTACATCTTATCGCAAATACGACGATCTAACAGAAAATATGAGGATGTTGCGAACATCGGAATATATTCAGATGGCCGGGCGGGCAGGACGCAGAGGCAAGGATGATAAGGGTATTGTAGTATACCTTCCTATTCGCGAACCAGAGGATCCGCAACTTGTTAAGGAAATGATGACCGGAAAAAGAGCTAGCGTAGAATCACAAATGAAGTTTGATTATTCATTCATTCTTGCTACGATGGGTTCAGGCAAGTCCGTCCAGAATGATACTTACTGGATGAAGCAGAATATCCAGCAACTTGACGAAATCAAGAACAAACAGGAATCTATTCAAGCTGAGCTACAAAAGTTTGACGAAACAACTATGCGTGTATGCGAAATCCGGGACGAAATTCAGACAAATCTTCGGTCAACAAATAATGCTGATAAGAAGAAGCATCAGCAAGAACTATCAAAGTGGGACAATTCGCATGTAGGTCCAAAGTGGGATAAAGCAAAGAAAGAGTATGTCCGATATGGCGCCCTGAAGCAATCACTACTGCAGCTCGATAAGGATATCAACTATCTGCAATCATATCTCGAAGACATTGAAACACGAAAGTCATTCCTATTCAAGAATGGCTATATCGAGAACAATAGTCTTACAGAAAAGGGGGTGTTGGCGTCCGAGATCCACGAAGGACACCCGATTCTCATGACCGAACTATACACGCATGAATGGATTCATAGCCAACCTGCAAATACAATTGTACAAACGCTATCTTGCTTTCTGGAACAGCCAACGACGGAAGAGATTATTCCGGTTACAGAACATATTGATAAAATCCGTAAACACGGCGATGCAATGATGAAGAGTGAAATACTTCAGACAAACTGGGAAGTTACAGATTACTGGCACGATGTAATGTGCGAGTGGCTGGAG
>Ga0114975_10002777_pt1 | contig 11901 bp, 7 predicted proteins | sample S_130626_EF_Meta_FD_87031 | JGI IMG/M metagenome (GOLD analysis project Ga0114975, IMG submission 87031) | Freshwater microbial communities from Lake Simoncouche, Canada to study carbon cycling - S_130626_EF_MetaG | ecosystem: Environmental > Aquatic > Freshwater > Lake | place: Lake...
GTATATTGATACATCAAGTTTTTTTAAGTTTTAATTTTCCCTCAAAAATACTTTGCTACTGCGATCAATAGATTTTTAGTTTGGTATAGAACAAAAAAAGGGGCTCAATTTGAGCCCCTTTTTCTAAAACTTATCTTTAAGCATTTTCAGATTGCTTTTCGATAGCGATTTCTTCGCTATATTTTTTCTTGATTAGCAATTTTTCTATATCTGCTAGCCAAAAGACCAGTACCAGCAGGAATCAAACGACCCACGATGATATTTTCTTTCAAGCCTTTCAGATCATCAAATTTACCTTGAACTGAAGAATCAGTAAGAACTCTTGTGGTTTCTTGGAATGATGCTGCAGAAATAAACGACTTAGTTTGAAGAGATGCTTTAGTGATACCAAGCAATACTGGCTCACAAACTGCAGGCTTCATATTTTTTGAGATCATTTTGATGTTAGTTTCTTCAAAAACATCACGATCCACATATTCTCCAGCTAGAAGAGTAGTGTCACCTGAGTGAGTAATTTCAACGCGTTTCAACATCATATTCAAAATAACTTCGATATGTTTGTCGTCAATTTTTACACCTTGCATGCGATAAACTTTTTGCACTTCATTAACCATATAGTTAGTGAAAGCTTGCATGCCTAAAATACGCAAGATGTCATGAGGAACTGGGTTACCATCAACCAACACATCTCCTCTTTTCACCATATCGCCTTCTCCAACAAACAAATGTTTAGTTTTAGCAAAAATATATTCTACAGGTTCTTTTGAAGCGTCTTCAGGTCTGATCAAAATACGGCGTTTAGTTTTGTAATCTTTACCAAACTCAACTTTACCTTCGATGTCACTCATTAGAGAAGCATTCTTAGGTTTACGAGCTTCAAACAATTCAGCAACGCGTGGAAGACCACCCGTAATATCACGAGTTTTAGAAGATTCTTTTGGAATTCTTGCAATAATATCACCTGCTTTCACTTCATCGCCATTTGAAGAACTGATTACCGTGTTAATTGACAAAGGATATTCCTTAAGAACGCTGTCTTTATTACCAACAACAGACAATCTCGGTTTAAGATCTTGCTTACTATATTGCTTCCAATCGATGATGATTTTGGTTGACACGCCGGTTGATTCATCAATTTTTTCACGAAGAGAAACATTTTCAGTCAAATCATTATATTTCACCACACCACTAGCTTCAGCAACTACTGGAATGTTATAAGGATCCCATTCAGCTAAGTGATCTCCTTTTCTAACTAGCTCGCCATCTTTGTGAAGAATAGCAGAACCATAAGGAAGTTTATAGCTATGAATTTCTCTGCCATCTGTGTCAATCAAAGCGATTTCAGAATTTCTGCTAATAACGATAATTTTACCATCACGGTTAGTGATTGTTCCTTTATCAAGAATCTTAACAACACCTTCAGAAACAGCAGAGATCGAAGATTGATCAGTACCTCTTTGCGCCGCACCACCAATGTGGAATGTTCTCATTGTAAGCTGAGTTCCAGGCTCACCAATTGATTGAGCTGCAACAACCCCAACTGCTTCACCGATACTAACGATGTTACCAGTTGAAAGATCGCGACCATAACATTTCACACAAACACCATCTTTGGTTTTGCATGTTAGAACAGATCTTGATCTAACGGTTTTTACATTAGCTTTTTCAATAGCGTCAGCGATGGTTTCATCAATCATGATTCCGGCTTTAACTACCACTTTTTTGCCATCAACAGTTTTTACATCTTCAATAGCAACGCGTCCCAAAACTTGCTCAGATAGAGATGCAACAACTCTACCATCATCGATAATTGGCTCGATAATGATACCTTCTTTAGTACCACAATCTTCTTCAATAACGATACAATCTTGAGAAACATCCACCAACCTTCTAGTCAAATAACCAGAGTTAGCTGTTTTCAAAGCTGTATCTGCCAAACCTTTTCTCGCACCATGGGCAGAAATGAAATACTCAAGTACACTCAAACCTTCTTTAAAGTTTGAAACAATCGGAGTTTCAATAATTTCGCCAGATGGTTTCGCCATCAAACCACGCATACCAGCTACCTGTTTGATCTGAGTTTCAGAACCTCTCGCACCAGAATCAGCCATCATGAAAATTGAGTTGGCTTGAACTGGGTTAGTGAAGCTTGAAATCGCTGCCATCATTTCTTTCGAAATTTTGTCAGTACATTGAGTCCATTCATCAATAACTTTATTATATCTTTCACCAGCGGTGATCAAGCCATCACGATATTGCTTCTCTAATTTTTTAACTTTGTCGATAGATTCAGCGATATTTTTTGGCTTAGTTTGTGGAACGATCATGTCATCTTTACCGATTGAAATACCGGCGTAACATGCATTTTTAAAACCAAGGGCCATGATACGATCACAGAACATTACAGTTTCTTTTTGTCCGCAATTTCTATAAACATTATCGATAAGGTTAGTAACTGCTTTTTTAGTCATAACTTTATTAACAATTTCCAAATCATTTTTCATGAAGCTTGGAAGTGCGTTATAAAGACTTACGCGTCCTGCGGTTGTTTCAACTTTTTGGAAAGATCTTTCGCCGTCAGCATCTTTTATTGCAAAGCGATAAAGAATCTTATCATTTAAAGTGATGGTAGCATTGTGTATTGCATGCTCTAACTCAAAAATATCAGCTATTGGTCTAGCTTTAGTTTCAGCAAAATCTTTGCCTTCCATTGTTATGTAATAAAGACCCAAGATGATATCTTGAGATGGCACAATGATTGGTTTACCGTTGGCAGGGCTTAAAATGTTGTTAGTCGACATCATCAAAACGCGAGTTTCAACTTGCGCTTCAATTGATAGTGGAACATGGACAGCCATTTGGTCACCGTCAAAGTCGGCGTTGAAAGCCGCACAAACTAGCGGGTGAAGTTGAATAGCTTTACCCTCAGTCAAAACTGGTTCAAATGCTTGAATTCCAAGTCTATGTAGAGTTGGAGCGCGGTTTAGAAGAACTGGATGTTCTTTAATAACTTCATCCAAAATATCCCAAACTTCTGATCTTTCTGCTTCTACCATTTTTTTCGAAACTTTGATCGAAGGAGATTTTCCGTAAAGTTCTAATTTTGAATAGATGAAAGGTTTGAAAAGCTCTAAAGCCATTTTCTTTGGCAAACCACATTGGTGCAATTTCAATTCTGGTCCAACCACAATTACCGAACGGCCAGAATAGTCCACGCGTTTACCAAGAAGGTTTTGACGGAATCTACCTTGTTTACCTTTAAGCATGTCGCTCAAAGATTTAAATGGTTTTTTGTTAGAATTTTTTACAATCGCGCCACTTCTGCCATTATCAAGCAAAGCGTCAACTGATTCTTGCAACATTCTTTTTTCGTTTTTGATAATGATTTCTGGCGCACCAAGCTCCATCAATCTTTTCAAACGATTGTTACGGTTTATTACGCGACGATATAATTCGTTCAAATCTGAAGTAGCAAAACGGCCACCATCAAGCATTACTAGAGGACGAATATCAGGCGGAATAACTGGAAGAACATTCATAATCATATTTTCTGGGCCATTGCCAGATTCGATGAATTGCTCAACCAATTTTAATCTTTTAATGATTTTTTCTTTTTTAAGCTCAGAAGTTTGGATACCAAGATCTTCGCGTAATTCTTTTTGAATTCTTTTTAGATCAAGTTTTTTTAGAACTTTTTGAACTGCTTCCGCACCCATTTCAGCGATGAAGCTGCCATATCCATGCTCTTGTTGCAATTTAGAATATTCGTCTTCACTTAAAATTACGCCATCTTTTAAAGGTGACATCAAGCCATCTGTGATTATGTAAGATTCGAAATAAATAACTTTCTCAACTGACTTAAGAGTAAGTCCAAGAATTGTGCTAATACGAGATGGCAATGATTTCAAGAACCAAATATGAGCGATTGGAGCCGCGAGTTCGATGTGCCCCATTCTTTCTCTTCTAACTTTAGAAGAGGTAACTTCCACACCACATTTTTCGCAAACAATACCTTTATATTTGATGCGTTTATATTTTCCGCATAGACATTCATAATCTTTGATCGGACCAAAGATACGAGCGCAGAACAAACCATCTCTTTCTGGTTTGAAAGTTCTGTAATTGATGGTTTCTGGCTTAGTAACTTCACCAAAAGACCATGATCTGATTTTATCGGGATCGGCGATTGAGATTTTGATCGCGTTAAAATCTAAAAGATCTACCGCGCTGTTAGAAGTTAAACTTAAAAGACCGTGAGAAGAGGTTCCTGCTAGTGACATGATTTTTTGATTTTATTTTTTACAAATTTCACGTGATTTTTAAGGTAGCTTTGATGCACTACCATGGAAACGACCCCTTTCGGGGCCGTCCATATAGGGAGAAAACCCTTTAAAACTATTTTTCAACAAGCTCAATATTCAAACCAAGAGATCTAACCTCTTTGATCATCACATTGAAAGACTCAGGTATACCACAATTGAAGTTTTGGTTACCTTGAATGATTGATTCGTAAATTTTAATTCTACCAACCACATCATCAGATTTAACTGTAAGCATTTCTTGTAGAGAGTAAGCTGCACCATAAGCTTGCAGAGCCCAGCACTCCATTTCACCAAATCTTTGTCCACCGAAGTGAGATTTACCGCCTAGAGGCTGTTGAGTGATCAAGCTATAAGGTCCGATTGAACGAGCATGAATCTTATCATCAACCAAGTGATGTAATTTCAGCATATAAATATATCCAACGGTAACTTTACGGTCAAATTTCTGACCAGTTTTACCATCGAATAAATCAATTTGTCCTGATCTATCTACACCAGCCATTTCAAGCAATTTGGTGATATATTCTTCTTTAGCTCCTTCAAAAATACCAGTCGCAAAAGGCACACCATTTTTAAGTTTAGATGCGAACTCGATAAGCTCATCATCACTCATTGACTGTACTTTTTTGATTTCGCTTTCTGAATTATAAACTGCTAAGATTTTATCTTTTAGCTGTTTGATAAATTTCGTTTTTTCAGAAGCAACTTGCTCTAACAAGTGAGCAATTTGTCTGCCTACTTCTTTCGAAGCAAAACCTAAGTGAGTTTCAAGAATCTGACCAATATTCATACGAGAAGGTACACCAAGAGGGTTGAGCACGATATCTACTGGCTCACCACTTGCTGCGTAAGGCATGTCTTCAACTGGAGCGATTTTAGAAACCACACCTTTGTTACCATGTCTTCCGGCCATTTTATCACCTGGCTGCAATCTGTATTTTGAAGCGATATAAACTTTAACTATTTTTAGAACGCCTTGTCCTAATTCATCACCAGATTTAATGCGCGCAACTTTGTCAGAAAATTCTTTCTCAATTTCAGCAACTTGTTTGTTGTGAGATTTAATAAGTTTTTCAGCTTTATCCATTGACTTCACATCATCAACGATCACTTTGATCAATTGGTTTTTATGTAAAGTTTCTAATTCTTTAGCTTCTAATTTTGATTTAGACTTAAGCTTATCAACATTGCTGGTAAGTTTTTTATCTGCAAATAAAGCAATCAAAGCGTCTTTCAAAGAATCTTCTAAGAAAGAAATTCTAAGATTTTTGCGCTTAGAAATTTCTTCGATTTGTTGCATTTCGATATAAACAGATCTTTCGTCTTTTTCGATACCTTTGCGTGAGAAAACTTTAACATCTACAACAGTACCGCTGGTACCAGTTGAAGCATATAATGAAGAATCTTTCACATCCGAAGCTTTTTCCCCGAAAATTACTTTAAGTAATTTTTCTTCTGGAGTCATTGGAGATTCACTTTTTGGAGTGGTTTTGCCAACCAAAAGGTCTCCAGCATTAACTTCAGCACCAATGTGAATAATACCTTCTTCATCAAGCTTAGATAAAGCCTCTTCACTAACATTCGGAATATCACGAGTAATTTCTTCAGGTCCTAAACGAGTATCACGAGCAACTATATCTAACTCTTCGATGTGAATTGAAGTAAATGCATCTTCAGATAATAATTTTTCTGAAATAATGATCGAATCCTCAAAGTTATAACCGCTCCAAGGCATGAATGCAACGCGCACATTTTTACCTAAAGCAATTTCACCATCAGCAATACTATGTCCGTCAGAAATAATTTGACCAGCTCTTACATTTTGGCCAATCGAAACTGTAGGTCTTTGGTTAACACAAGTATCTTGGTTAGTTCTAACATATTTAGCTAAGCTATATACATCGATATTTGGAATGCCGTCTTCAAATGATTCAATAACAATTTTTGACGCGTCAACAAATTTAACTACACCACTTTTTTTAGCTTTAACAGCAGCACCAGAATCGGCAGCGATCACAGCTTCCATACCAGTTCCTACAAGAGGAGCATCTGGTCTAAGAAGAGGAACTGCTTGGCGTTGCATGTTAGATCCCATCAAAGCACGGTTCGCATCATCATTCTCAAGGAATGGAATTAGCGTGGTCGCGATAGAAACGATTTGTTTAGTTGAAACATCAATATAGTCTATCTTATCAGATGAAGTCATAACGAATTCACCATTCTTACGACAATTTACCAAATCAGCTTTGATAACATTTTTTTCATCAAGTTCTATGGCTGAAGGAGCGATCGCGAAATCGATTTCTTCTAAAGCTGAGAAATATTTAACTTCATCAGTAACTTTACCATTCACAACTTTACGATAAGGAGTTTCGATGAAACCATATTCATTAACTCTAGCATAAGTAGCCAAACTATTGATCAAACCAATATTCGGTCCTTCTGGAGTTTCAATCGGACAAATTCTTCCATAATGAGTAGGATGAACGTCACGAACTTCGAAACTTGCTCTTTCGCGAGTAAGACCACCGGGTCCTAAAGCAGAAAGTCTGCGTTTGTGAGTTACATCGGCCAAAGGATTTGTTTGATCCATGAATTGTGACAATTGAGAAGTCGCAAAGAAATCTTTTACCGCAGTAAGAAGAGGCTTAGAATTGATCAAGCTTTGTGGCATGATCGTATCAACTTCAACAGAGTTCATTTTTTCAACAATTGATTTCTCAATTCTTGACATACCAACGCGAAGTTGGTTTTCGATCAATTCACCAACAGCTCTAACCCTTCTATTTGCAAGGTTGTCAATATCATCTGTTTTCAAATCATTATGCTTGATCAAGCTTAAAATTTTGATTGCTTGTCTTACATCATCATGAGTTAAATGCAGAGTCTCTTTACCTATTTCTAAGGCAAGTCTGTGATTCATTTTCATTCTACCAACATCAGATAAATTATATCTAGCATCAGAGAAAAATAAATTCTCAAAATAATTTTTAGCAACATCTAGAGATGATGGAGCTTCTCCAAGTCTGATTGCTTTATAAATATCAAATAAAGCATCTTTTTGACTTTGGTTTTTATCTACCAACATAGTGTTGTATAGGTATGGGCCAACTTCAGATTTACTAGGATTGATGATAGAAATAGCTTTGAAATTCAATTTTTGTAAAATTTCCAAACTTTCTGGCGTAACAATACTACCAGCTTCTAACAATAATTCACCAGTGTCAGTGTCGATGATATCTTTAGCAATGATATATCCCAAAAGGATTTCATCAGTTAAAAGATAATTATTGAATTTTTCTTCCTTTAATTTTTCTGCATTTTTGCGATTTAGTTTTGTACCTTCCTTAAGTACTATTTCGCCAGTGTCAGCGCAAACTAAATCATGAACTATTTTTTTACCAATAAAGGTTTCAGCATCAAATGTAGTAGCCCATCCTCTTTTAGTAAGAACAGCTTCCACGGAACCATAGAAACTACGGATGATATCTTCAGAAGTCATTCCAATGGCTCTTAGTAAAGAAGAAACCGGAATTTTTCTTTTCTTATCAACTCGGAAATAAAGGATGTCTTTGCTGTCAAATTCAAAATCAAGCCATGAGCCAATATGAGGAATTATTTTTGCAGTATAAGATTTTGAACCAGATAATTTTACATTTTCGCTATCGAAAAATACACCCGGAGCTCTACGCATTTGAGAAACAATAACTCTTTCGGCGCCATTGATAATGAAACTTCCTGTTTCAGTCATCAAAGGAATGTCGCAAAGATATACTTCTTGTTCTTTAATAGAGCGGATTTCTTTAACTTCGCTGCCTTCTTCTTGATGCCATAAAATTAATCTGAGCTGCGCGCGCATCGGAGCTGAAAAGCTTCTGCCTGCAGATAGACATTCATAAGCTTCATATTTTGGCTCACCTAAAGAATATGCTACGAATTCCAGAGTAACTCTTCCAGCTGAATCAGAAAGTGGGAAAAAGGAATTAAATACAGATTGAATGCCAACATTCTCTCTTTTTCCTGAATCAACATTTGCTTGTAGAAATTTTGCGTAAGATTCTTTTTGAAGCGAGATCAGATAAGGAATTTCCTCTCTGTCTTTATTGTTGCTAAAGCTTTTTCTTAGAAGAGCTTGATCAAAATTACGAACCTGAATCACCTTGGATAAACCTCTTTTTTGTTGACTTAATTTTAAATCAAATTTTGACGAGAGCGAGATATGGGAGTATAAGTTTATCTCGTTTCATAATTGAAGGAGCATAAACGCCAAAAGCCAACCCACCATTGACGATGGATTGGCTATTGAAAAAAGCAAAAATTACTTTAATTCAACTTTAGCACCAGCTGCTTCTAATTTCTTTTTCAATTCTTCAGCTTCAGCTGTTGGAACATCAGATTTAACAGTTTTAGGAGCGCCTTCAACTAGATCTTTAGCTTCTTTCAAGCCAAGACCAGTGATGCCTCTAACTTCTTTGATCACGTTGATTTTATTTTCGCCAGCTGCAACAAGTACAACTTCGAATTTATCTTTTACTTCAGCAACAGCTGCAGCAGCAGGAGCAGCAGCAGCGAATGAAGCAGCAGAAACTCCCCATTTTTCTTCTAATTTTTTGCTTAGATCAGCTAATTCAAGAATGGTAAGAGAAGAAAGGGTTTCTGTAAGTTGTTCAAGATTAGTAGTCATTTTTTATCCTATTTTTTGTTTTTTGTTATTAGTTTTTGAATAAAGAAGCCATTCCGGACTCGGGAGCATTTATAATTCTCACAAAGTTAGACTGAATACCTTTCAGCTTGCCGATGAAAGAAGATCTTACCTCTTCCATAGAACCTAGTTTTGCCAAATCTCTGATAACATCTTCAGAAACCAGCGCTTTGTTTAAGTAGCCGATTTTTATTTTCAAAACCTCGACTTCTTTAGCAAAATCAGAAAGAATTTTTGACAAAGCAACCATATCTTGCGAATAAAGGATTGCTGTTGGACCAGATAAGTGTGGAGTTAGAACTTCCAACTCAGTACCTTGGATCGCAACTTTAACTAGAGTATTTTTAGCAATTTTAATACCACAAGCCTTAGATTTAAGAGCTACTCTCATATCATAAAGTTGTTTATCGGTCATTCCTCTATAGTGAACAACCGCCACAAAAGTACTAGCTGAAAGCTTATCTTTTAGTGAAGAAATTAATTGCGCTTTTTCGTTTCTATTCATCTTTTTGAGGAATTTTTATTATAAGCTATCAATAGCAACTTGCACTGATGGCCCCATTGTTGTATTCAAGTAAAATTCTCTTATGAATTTTCCTTTTGAACTTTCTGGCTTAGAATCTTTTATAGCTTTAATAACTGCCTTAGCATTTTCTATCAAAGCTTTTGCATCAAAATCAACTTTACCAACTAGACAGTGAACTGTTCCAGCTTTATCATTTTTAAAATCAACCTTACCTTTTAATGCATCTGATACAGCTTTTTTAACATCAGTTGTAACAGTACCATTTTTTGGACTTGGCATCAAACCACGAGGCCCTAATTTTCTAGCAATTTTGCTGATTTTTTGCATTACATCCGGAGTTGCAACACAGCAGTCAAAATCAAGAAAGCCACCTTCAATTTTTAAAACCAAATCTTCAAGGCCAGCTAAAATAGCTCCAGCTTCAATAGCTGATTTTTTCACATCTTCATTAGAAGTAAAAACAATAACTCTTACTTTATTTCCAGATCCGTTAGGAAGCAGAACAGAACCTTTAACAGTTTGATCTGATTGTTTAGCGTCAATTCCTAAATTAACTGCGATATCGATTGATTCGTTGAATTTACGCTTTTTTGCAGAGCTTAGTTCTTGAACTTTTTTAATCGCTTCTTCAAGATTTGCTGCAGAATGTTTTTCAACAATCTTTTCAACTTTTTTAATATTTTTTGACATTGCTTATTTAAAATTTATTTATTCAACCACTTATTTATTCAATAACTTCAAGTCCCATTGAAGTAGCAGAGCCTTTAACCATTTGTACGCAAGCCTCTACAGTTGATGCATTCATATCAACCATTTTCTTTTTTGCTACAGCTGTGATTTGAGCCATTGTAATTTTGCCAGCAGTGTCTTTTCCAGGATTAGATGAACCTTTTGTTAGACCAATTTCTTTCATGATCAAATAAGAAACCGGAGGGCTTTTAGTTGTGAATGTGAAAGACTTATCTTTATAAGCAGTAATTGTAACTGGAATTGGAGTTCCAAGATCATAATCGAATTTCAAAGCATTAAATTGCTTGCAAAACTCCATAATGTTTAGACCTTTTTGACCCAATGCTGGTCCAATTGGAGGGGCTGGGTTAGCTTTTCCAGAAGCTACTTGTAATTTTATAAGACCAAGAATCTCTTTTTTACTTTTTGACATAATATTTTTTAAGGAATTAGCTTTAGAAAGCTTTACTTCATTGACTTTGTAGGCCTTTTAAATGTAGCTTAAATGTGCCGCCAATATTTGCGAGGCGCAGAAAGTTAGTTTTGCAAAAATAATTTGCAACCAATTTTTCTAAAAATTTTTAAGAAACTTTTTCTACCTGACTTATATCTAACTCAACCGAAGTTGCTCTACCGAAAATTAAAATAGAAATTTTAACTTTTTGTTTTTCAGCATCATACTCTTCAACCGCGCCAGAGAAAGATTCGAAAGGTCCTTCAATAACATTTAGAGTTTCACCAATTTCGAAAATGACATTTTTATTATCTGCCACTTGCTCATTTGAGAGACTTAAAATTTCTTGCATTTTATCATCTTTAACCGGCTCTGGACTATTTTTTCCACCCAAGAATCCCATTACTTTCGGAATAGCATTTATTGAGTTATAAGCTTCAGAGTCGATATTTGCATTAATAAATACATATCCAGGAAAAAGCTTTTGAGATTCTTGAACTTTTTGCCCTTTTTTAATTTTTACAACTTGTTTAGAAGGCACTAAAACTTCGACAACATATTTACCAAGAGTGCCACGCATCATCATTGATTTAATGTCAGAGGCAACCTTATTTTCTTGGCCCGCCATCACATTTAATATATACCACTTATTCTCTATTTTATCCATCTTTGCAATATCCAAAAAGTTATATTTAATTATAGGCCAAAAATAATTCCGATGATTTTTGAAATGATAAAATCAGCTAATAAAATCGCCAAAGAAACCACCACAATCGTAACCAAAATAGTTATTGTTGTGATATAAGTTTCTTTTTTAGAAGGAATATAAAGCTTTTTTAGCTCATCAATTACATCTCTGAAAAAATTCAATATTTTCAAAATCAAACTACTTTTAAATTTAAAAAAGTGGCAGGAGCGAGAGGAGTCGAACCCCCAACCAACGGTTTTGGAGACCGCTACTCTACCAGTTGAGCTACGCTCCTAAAAATGTGCTTAAATAACACATTTAATAATTTATTGACAGGCCTTTGAAGGCCCGCCTCAAAACTATTTAATAACTTTACTAACCACCCCAGCCCCAACAGTTCTACCACCTTCACGGATAGCAAAACGAAGACCTTCTTCCATAGCGATAGGAGAAATAAGTTCTACAGTGATTTTAATATTA
>Ga0114975_10002779_pt1 | contig 11897 bp, 8 predicted proteins | sample S_130626_EF_Meta_FD_87031 | JGI IMG/M metagenome (GOLD analysis project Ga0114975, IMG submission 87031) | Freshwater microbial communities from Lake Simoncouche, Canada to study carbon cycling - S_130626_EF_MetaG | ecosystem: Environmental > Aquatic > Freshwater > Lake | place: Lake...
AGCCCTGCCTCTTGCATCTATTATAGTAATATAATAAACTGAGTTAGCAGCATCTTTTAGTTTAACATATACTTTATTGTTTGCAGGATTAGGATACACCTCATAGTCTGTTGTTGCAGCATTGTTTAAACTAACGGTTTTAATTGGAGAATAAATAAATGTTCCATCGTTGTCTATAATTTTTAAACGATAGTAAACTATTGCCACATTTGCATTTTGATAATTTTTATCAACAAAAGAATAACTATCTTTTTCTTTTGTTGAAACATTAACACTACCAATATTTTCGAAATCCTTAGCATCGTAACTTCTCTCAACAACAAAGCTTTTCACATTAACTTGTTGCTCACTCGTCCAGTTTAGTTCAATATTATCTTTCTCTTTAATAGCATTGAAAGATGTAAGTGAAAGTGGCAAAGGGGCAGTAACAATAAATTGCCCCATCATACCTTCATCTTCATGCAAAGCAATATGGCAGTGATACATAAACGGATGTAATGCATCTGCAAAATCATCAAACTTTGCTATAAATTTAACAGTAGTATTTGCTGGCACAAAAACAACATCCTTCCAACCAGATTGAGAAGCAGTAGGAGCAGAACCACCAACAGTTAAAATATTAAACTCTACATCGTGAATATGAAAAGGATGACCAAAGTTTGACGTGCTGGTTATTTGCCATATTTCTGTGTTATTTAATGGTACAGTATAGTTGTTATAATTTATGTTGAATAATTTATGATTAAGAAGAAAAGCAGCACCTGGTATTCCTGCAATGGTAGTATCCGAAATGGTTAAAGCTCTTGTAATATTTGCACTAGAAGCAAGCAATGGTGTAACTGTTCTTAAACTGTTAGGAATTTTTGTAACAGGGTTGCTTGTTGCAGCCCCAACATTTACATGTAGCACGTTAAAATCTTTTCTTGCCAAATAATTTGCAAATGGACCATTAGGGAAAAAATCTCCACCCGGAACATTTTGAGCCAATGTAGAATTATAAGCTTTTATATCGAAGGACGTTCCACTTTGACCAGTACAATTAATTAAAATTTCAACGCGTTCACCAGCGTGAATTAGGTATCTTGTTAAAGAGGAATCAGGTGCTTTTAACAACCCGCCATCGGATGCAATTACATAAAATTTTCTGCCATCACTAAAGCCTAAATTATATGAGCGTTCAACAGCTGCATTTAAAATTCGTAAACGAACCACTTGAGCTGGAATAGTATATTGAGCTCTTAAAGTCATATTAGTCATCATACTATCGCCGTAAGGAACTACATCAAATTGATTAGATGTGTTTATATCTCTATCAGATAAAACCAATGGAATATCATCTACACCATATTTTCTTGGCAACGCCAAAGCTGATTCTATACTATCTCTCACAATCATCAATCCACCAATTCCTTTTGTAATTTGCGATTGAGTCATTTCGTGTAAATGTGGATGATACCAATAAGTTGCAGCATCATTGGTCATTTTCCAATAGGGTTGCCAAATAGTTCCTGGTGGAATTATTTGGTGTGGCCCTCCATCCATAACGGCAGGCAAATGCATACCGTGCCAATGAATCGTTGTTGAATCGTTCAAATAATTGTGAACATTCATATGTACAGAATCTCCTTTATTTATAAATAACGTGGGTCCCCAAAACTTCCCATTAATACCGCCGGTGATGGTTACATTACCTGGTTTAAATTGGGCAAAAGTGTCTTTAATGTTTAGGTTGAAAGTGGTGCCAGATAAAGTGTCTGGAATCCAAAGTGTATTGTATTGTGCAGATGCCGCAAAACAAATAGTAAAGATTAAACTAAGAATTGAGATTTTTTTCATTTAAAGCGATTGAAATAAGTTGCCAATATAGGTAGCTTTTCCTTAGAAGTAATTTTTTATCCAAACCTTTGAAAAAATATTTTCCATAAGATAACCACATTGGAAAAGAGGAAACCCCAAACACTAAACAAGCAACTTAAAACAATTCCTTTTTCATTTCACCCTAACGCCTACTTTTGCTGCCCTAAAACAGAATTACAATGGGAAGGATTTTTGAAGTAAGAAAAGCCTCAATGTTTGCCAGATGGGATAAAATGGCAAAGAATTTTACACGTATTGGCAAGGAGATTAATATAGCTGTTAAGGCTGGTGGACCCGATGTTGCCACAAACCCTGCATTGCGTAGGTGCTTTCAAAATGCTAGAAGTGTTGGTATGCCAAAAGATAGGGTAGAAGCTGCTATCAAACGTGCAATGGGAAAAGATACTACTAATTACGAAGAAATTCTTTACGAAGGTTATGCTCCACACGGTGTTGCTTTGGTTGTTGAATCGGCAACAGATAACCACGTTAGAACAGTTGCCAATGTTAAAGCTATATTCAATAAAGGAAATGGTGCTTTGGGCAATAGTGGTAGTGTTAGCTTTCAGTTTAAAAAAATGGGTGTATTTAAACTAAAACCAGAAGGATTAAATCTGGATGATTTAGAACTTGAATTAATTGATTTTGGTTTAGATGAATTAGGCGAAAGTGTGGATGATGATGGAAATGCAATTGTTGTGCTAAGATGTTTATTAGTTGATTTTGGAAACTTGCAAAAAGCATTGGAAGAAAGAAATATGACACCAATAAGTGCCGAACTAGAATGGATTCCTACAACCACTGTTCCCGTAACTGATGCTCAAGCAGAAGATGTGAGTAAACTAATTGAAAAGCTTGAACAAGACGAAGATGTAAATAAGGTATTCCACAATATGGCATAATACTTTCTTAGAACTTAATAGAAAATGGAGCATTAATAACTCAGACGAAACTGACTACTAATGTTCCATTTTGTTTTTAAATAAATTCATTTTCATCTATCCTATCAATGTTAAAATCTTGCACCATTCCTTTGCATTTGAATGATGCAATACAGTTATTTAAAATCGTAACATTCTGATGCTATATGCTATTCAAGCTTTTAACAATCAGGATGATTTGGATAAATTATTTAGTGCTTTGCAAGACATTCTTGCAACAACCAACATGGTTGAATTATAATACCTGGCAGTTGGCGTTAAGTATTTTTCAACAACAAATACAGAAAATACATCAATATTTTTTTAAATGATAACGATTACGGAATTATGATGTATTTGTATAAAACAAATATCAAATAAATCATCAATAAATATACCATTTCATTCCCTTACTTTTGCGGTCAATTTTAAAGATATGTCAGTACTAGTTAATAAAGATTCTAAAGTAATTGTGCAAGGTTTCACTGGAACAGAAGGAACTTTTCACGCAACACAAATGATTGAATATGGAACACAAGTAGTGGGTGGCGTAACGCCAGGTAAAGGTGGTTCTTCTCATCTTGATCGTCCAGTATTTAACACTGTAGCCGATGCTGTAAAAACCACAGGTGCTAATGTAAGTATCATTTTTGTACCTCCTGCATTTGCAGCAGATGCAATTATGGAAGCTGCTGAAGCGGGTGTTGCGTTAGTTGTTTGTATTACAGAGGGAATTCCTGTTCAGGATATGGTAAAAGTTAAAAATTACCTAGTGGGAACAACTACCAGATTAATTGGACCAAACTGCCCTGGAGTGATTACTGCTGATGAAGCTAAAGTGGGTATTATGCCTGGCTTTATATTTAAAAAAGGAAGAATTGGCATTGTTAGTAAAAGTGGAACATTAACTTACGAAGCTGCTGACCAAACTGTAAAAGCAGGAATGGGTATTTCAACTGCAATTGGTATTGGTGGAGACCCAATTATAGGAACACCAACTGTTGAAGCTGTTAAGTTATTAATGGATGATCCTGAAACTGATGGTATTATTATGATTGGAGAAATTGGTGGAAGTATGGAAGCCGATGCTGCTCGTTGGATTAAAGATAATAAAACAAAACCTGTGGTAGGATTTATTGCTGGTCAAACAGCTCCTCCAGGTAGAAGAATGGGACACGCTGGTGCCATTATTGGTGGTGCAGATGATACTGCAGCAGCTAAAATGAAAATTATGGCAGAATGTGGAATTGATGTTGTTGCAAGCCCAGCTGATATTGGAAAAACAATGGCTGCTGCTTTAGCAAAAAAATAATTACAAGCATATTTATAAAAAGACAATAATTAAAAGAACCTCTGCAATTGCAGAGGTTCTTTTTGTTTAGGTTAATATTCCATTTTCTAATGCGTTAATGCTAATTTTAAAAATTTCTTTAGACAACTTGTGATTGCTACCCTTTTACTAATAAGATTTTCTATTTCGGTTGTAAGCAAATACAAATAAGTTATAACGAGAAGTAAATCCGCTATAGTGGAAATCAAAAAAGTTGTAGGGGAAATGAAAAAAGCGATAGTTTTTAAGGAATCCGCTATAACCGAAAAGTATAGAGTTATAGCGGAAATCATTTTAGTTATAACAGAAATGAAATCTGCTATAGCGGAAATTTAAAAAAGTACTACTTTTCTTCTTCCCTTTCAATAAAAAAAGCTGTCAGTTGTAACTGACAGCTTTTTTTGTATGCGTTATTGATAAACTTTGAACTAAGGTTTATCAGGGTTTAAAACTGCTTTTAAAATATTAGCATTTAATAAATATTTTTTAGCAACGGCAACTAAATCTTCTTTGGTGATAGCAGCTAATCTGTCAAAATAGTTGGTAATGATTGCTGGGTTATAGCCATACATATCTTGGTTTTCGATAGTTGATAACCAAAAATTATTTGTTTTCATTTGTGTTTCAAATAATTTCTTACGTTGTTCTTTTACCTTCAGCATATCTTCATCAGTAATAGCACCACCAGCCACTTTTTTAACTAACTCATCAAAAGCAGTAGTTAATTTATCTACATTTTCTGGAGCAGATGGAACAGATAGTGTTAATGTATATTCAAGCATTGGGCTTCTTGACATATTGCCACCCACTCTTGGAGAATAAGTGCCACCCATTTCTTCTCTTAATTTCTCGGTAGTTTTCATTTGCAATACTTCTGCCATTAAACCATAAGCCATGTTTTCTTTATCATCAAAAGATGTTAAGTTGCCATAATAGCTTAATTGAATTTCAGATTTATTTTCTTTTCCACCTTTAACAATTAAAGTATTGTTACCAGTAATTGGGCGAAGAATGTTTGCTGTATTAACAGCTACAGGGGTTGATTGTGATGGTAAAGAAGCAATGTATTTTTCTAATAATGGTTTTAAAGTAGCTTCATCAACATTACCCACAAATACCAATGTTAAACCATTGAAATTGCTGGTCATTTTTTTATACACTTTAATCACATCATCAAAATTCAATGCTTCAATTTCAGCAGCATCAGGTAAGCCAATACTACGTTTGCTGTTATTATAACGGAACTTGTTTAATGTATCAGAGAGCTTAAATGAAGGATTGTTTTTCATCATTCCCATTTGTTGTTTAGATGCACTTCTAATACCTTCCATTTCTTCTTTATCAAAATTGATATCGGTTAATTTAAGGTGAATGATTTGCATTAATTTTTCTACATCCTTCACTGAAGAACTACCATTAACACCTAAAGTGTTGTTGCTTGGCATAAACGATGCATTAGCTGTAACCCCTGTCATCATTTTAACTAATTCGCTTCTGTTATGTTTGCCAATACCTAATTGATTTAAAACAGAGAAATATTTTGCATTTTGAATTTCAGCATCAGTAAGGGTTGTATTACCACCCCATTGATAACCTCTTACTAAAATTTCATCGTTTTTAAAATCAGTTTTTTTAACAATTACTTTCACACCATTTGATAATGTGTAGCTATTAGTCTTAAAGTCTGCATTGTTATCTGTTTTAACAATAGCACCAACTTTAGGCATTACATCCATTAGTTCTGTAGCAACAGCTTTTTCGGTATAAGCTTCAACAATTTGTTTTTTTGCAGCATCGTAAGCAGCTAATAAAGATGCTTCTGTTGGTAAGTTTTTAGCACCTTCTGTTGCGGTGTATAAAACATAAGAAGCAGCGTCTAAGTTTAGTTTAGCAATTTCTGTGTTTACTTTTTCAAGTGTTAAAGCAGTTAAGTATTTATCTACGAAAGCTTTCTCTGCTTCAATTCCTGGAGCAGGTTCTTTATCCAAGAAATTACTTACATATTCTTGAGCAAAACTTGCAGATTCAGTTTTATCTTTTTCTGCAGCCATTTCGTTATACATTTCTAAAGTTTCTTTTTTCACTCTATCAAATTCGGCCTTAGTGAAACCAAATTTCTTAGCTCTTAAAACTTCAGCAACAATAGTATTGATAGCAGCAGTTGCATCGTCTTTAACTGAAGCTCTTAATATTGCTTGCTTATAACCACGGAACATTCCACCATCTATATTAATTCTTGCAGAACTGATAGGAGAAGCAGCCTTAAGACTGTATTCTCTTAAACGACTATTAATTAACTCATCAACGAAATTGCTTAAGGTAGCTTCGGCATAGCTTGTCCAAGTTGAAGGATTACCAGCTTTGCTTAAACCTAAATAAATCTGAACTGAGTTGCTTGTGTTTTCTTTATCAGTAACAACAGCAGCTTTATTTGTTTTGTGCCATTCAACAGGAATGATTGATGGACGAACCGGTGCATTTGCAGGATTTTTTAAATCGCTGAACATGGTTTTAATAGTAAGTTCTGCAGCAGCAACATCAATATCTCCAACAACAATAACAGCCATATTGTTTGGTCTATACCATGCATTATAAAAACTTGTGAAAGCTTCTCTTGGTGCAGTTTTAATTACTTCCTCGGTACCAATTGGCAAACGTTTTGAATAAATACTATTGTTTAGTAAAGAAGGAAAATATTGCATCATCATTCTCATTCCAGCACCTAATCTCATTCTTTTTTCTTCAAGAATAATTCCACGTTCTTTGTTGATTTCGTCTGTTTCTAATAAAAGATTACCAGCCCAGTCTCTGATAACTTGATATCCACCTTGCAAAGTTTTTGGGTCTTTAGATGAAATTGGTAAATCATAAACAGTTTCATCAAAAGAAGTATGAGCATTAAGGTCTGCACCAAAACGTACACCTGCTTTTTGAAGATAATTAGTTAATTCATTTTTAGGAAAGTTCTTAGTACCATTAAAAGCCATGTGTTCTAAAAAGTGAGCAACGCCTTGTTGGTTATCTTTTTCTAAAACAGAGCCTGTGTTAACAGCTAGTTTTAGTTCTACTTTTCCTTCTGGCTTAACATTGCGTCGAATGTAATAAGTTAGTCCGTTAGCCAACTTACCCATCTTAACATTTTTGTCAAGGGAAATAACATCAGCATTTGTTTGTGCAATGGTTGTGTTAAATGCAACTGCGAGCATCATAAAACCAGCAGCAATCATTTTCTTGTTGCGAATCATATTTGGAATAATTTAGGTTGCGAATGTAAAGCTGAATGGTGTTGCTGTAGAAAAAATGTTATAAACAACAAATTCCCTAAAATGATTGGTTTTTTGTGACTGTTGAATATAGAATGACTTATATCATAAATTCGAGAACTCAGTTATTAATAACTTTGAATAACCAATATTAATTTAATATGACAAAGTTTATTGTTCATCTTGCTTTCTTGCTTTTGCTGATGGTTTCGTGCAATAAAAAACAAGAGCAAACCAAGCCTATTGAAGAAAAGATTACAGCATCGGTTTATGCATCAGGTATGATTAAAACTTTAAATCAATATCAAGTGTTTTCGACTGTAAATGGATTGGTTGCTGAAAAATTTATAACCGAGGGAGATATTGTAAAAAAAGGTAGTCCGCTTTTACGAATCTCAAATTCAACAGTTCAATTGAATGAAGACAATGCTAAAATCAGTGCAGATTATGCCTTGATGCAATCTAACCTTGAAAAATTAAATGAATTGCAAACAAATATTGATTTGGCTCAAGCTAAAATGGATAATGATGCTTTGTTATTGCAAAGACAAAAAAACTTGTGGAAAGAACAAATAGGCACACAAAATGAAGTGGAGCAAAGAGAACTTGCATTGAAGAGTTCTAGCGGTACTTACGAAGCAGCAAAACTGAAATATAAGCAACTACAAAAGCAAATTAATTTTCAGGAAAAACAATCTCAAAAAACATTACAAATTTCTAGAAATATTGTTGGTGATTATATTGTTAAAAGTGAAGTGGATGGTAAGGTTTACAATATTTTAAAAGAGAAAGGAGAAATGGTGAATGCCCAAACTGCAATTGCTTTAATTGGGAATGCTAATACTTTTTTATTGGAGTTACAAGTGGATGAATATGATATTGCTAAAGTAAAAATTGGTCAAAAAATTTTGATTACGATGGATAGTTATAAAGGGAAGGTGTTTGATGCAATTGTTGCTAAAATAAATCCACTAATGAATGAAAGATCTAAGTCATTTACTATTGAAGCAACATTTGTAAAACAACCTGAAGCTTTATATCCTAACCTAACTTGCGAAGCAAATATTCTAATACAAGAAAAAGAAAAAGCTTTAACGATTCCAAGAAATTATTTACTGAATGGAGATTCTGTTATCCTTTCTAATAAAGAGAAAAAGAAAGTAACTACTGGTTTGAAAGATTATCAAAAAGTAGAAATAATAAGTGGCTTGTCTGTTAATGATATTATTTATAAACCAGCACCATAATCAATGAATCTTAAACTAATTTTTAGTATTGCCAAATCATTACTGCTTGCCCGTTGGAAGCAAACACTTGTTGCTGCTATTGGTGTAACATTCAGCATCACAATGTTTATAACTCTTTTAAGTTTTATGACAGGGCTGAATGATTTGTTAGATGGATTAATACTGAATAGAACACCACATATACGTTTGTATAATGAAATTAAACCCAATGTTAACCAGCCTATAAATATTGCTACAAATAATCAACAACAATATAATTTCATCAGTTCAATTAAGTCAGGAAATAGCAGGCAAGAAATTTATAATTATGCAGCAATCACTCAGGTTTTACAAAAAGATGAAAGGGTGCTTGGCTATTCACCTAAAATAATAGCACAGGTTTTTTTTAATGACGGAGCAATAGATATAACAGGTATTGTTAATGGAATTAATTTTGAAGATGAAAGTAAACTATTTCATTTTAATGAATACATCACAGCAGGCAATGCATCTGATATTGAGAAGCTTTCAAACAGTATTGTTTTAGGAAAAGGACTTGCAGATAAATTATTAGTAAACATTGGAGATATGATACAATTAACTACATCAAAAGGAGAAAGATTTCCTTTGAAAGTAGTAGGATATTTTCAATCTGGTTTACAAGAATTAGATAAAACACAGAGTTATGCTTCGATAGCTACTGTTCAAAAATTATTAGGAAAACCTAGCAGCTATGTTACAGACTTACAAGTAAAACTAAAAGATATTGAAGCTGCACCTATAGTTACAAAAGAATATGCAAAACTGTTTAATACAGATGCTGAAGATATTCAAACTGCCAACTCACAATTTGAAACAGGGACATTTGTGAGAACATTAATTTCTTATGCAGTTGGAATAACTTTATTAGTTGTTGCAGGCTTTGGTATTTACAATATTTTGAATATGATGATTTACGAAAAGATGGATACTATTGCTATACTAAAAGCAACAGGTTTTGCAGGAAAAGATGTTAAAAGAATATTTATTGTAATTGCTTTAAGCATTGGATTTTTTGGTGGTATGGCTGGTCTCTTATTTGGCTTTGGTTTATCTTCTGTCATAAACCAGATACCTTTTAATACAGCTGCTTTACCAACAGTTAAAACATATCCGGTTAATTATAATCCTATGTTCTACATAATTGGAACAGTTTTTTCATTGATCACAACCTATTTTGCAGGTTGGTTTCCTGCACGCAAGGCTAGTAAGATAGATCCTGTAATCATCATAAGAGGAAAATAATTATGAGTGAAATAATATTAGAAGCTAAGAATATTTGCAAAGACTTTCACGATCCTGTAACAGTAAGGGTTTTAAACAATATTAACTTTTCTATCAACAAAGGAGAGTTTGTTTCTATTACTGGAAAATCTGGTTGTGGCAAATCAACTTTGCTATATATACTTTCTACAATGGATACAGATTATGAAGGAGAATTATTGATTGATAATGTTTCTATGACAAATAAAAAAGAAGCTCAGTTAGCAAAAGTTAGAAACGAAAAAATTGGTTTTGTGTTTCAATTTCATTATCTATTAAATGAGTTTAGTGTTTTAAGAAATGTGATGTTGCCAGGATTAAAGCTAGGCAAATATTCAGAAAGAGAAGTTGAAACTAAAGCAATGGATAAATTGAAAATGTTAGATATAGGGCATCTAGCACAAAAGAATGCCAATCAGATTTCTGGTGGAGAGAAACAACGCGTTGCCATTGCAAGAGCTTTAATTAACGACCCTCATGTTATAATGGGGGATGAGCCTACTGGTAATTTAGATAAAAAAAATAGCGAAATTGTATTTGATATTTTTAAGAAATTAGCAGAAGAATTTAATCAAACTTTATTGATAGTAACCCACGATCAAAACTTTGCTGATAGAACACATAGAATAATTGAAATGGAAGATGGACGAATTTTAAATTCTAAAGCTAACACCCTCAATAGCTAAATCTGTATTAGGAAAAACTTCTTTGGCTTCGTCTAGAAATTGATGTAGCTGTTCATACTTGCTACTAAAGTGCCCGATTAACAAACGCTTTGCATTTGCTTTAGTTGCTATTGTGGCAGCTTGCACAGTTGTTGAATGAAAACGCAATGCAGCTCTTTCATGCAGGTCTTTTAAATAGGTAGTTTCATGATATATGACATCAACATTTTTTGTTTTTTCAGCTAGGGTTTCATCGTAGATGGTATCGGCACAATAAGCATAACTTCTTGCAGGCGTGTTGGCAATAGTTACTAGTTCATTATTTATTATCCTGCCATCTTTTGTTTGATAATCTTTACCTAGTTTTAAACTTTCGTAGTATGCTGTAGGAATTTCGTATTGCACAGCTTTGTCTCTATCAATTTTTCTGGGTACTTTCTTTTCCCTAATAATAAATCCATAGCACTCCACACGATGCTGGGTTGCAAAACACTCAACAGAAAATTTATTATTATCGACAAGAATTTTTTCTTTTTCTAATGAAGTGAAATGAAGTTTAAATGGCAAAACTGTATTAGCAACTTTTAGTTGAAGAGCAATAATTTCATCAAGACCTTTGGGGCCGAATAAATGCAAATCTTGTTCTCTGCCAAGTAACCCCATACTGGTTAATAGACCAATTAATCCAAAATAATGGTCACCGTGTAAATGAGAAATAAAAATGTAGTTAATTCTACTACGACGAATTTTGTAACGTGCAATTTGCATTTGCGTTCCCTCACCACAATCAATTAAAATAATTTGTTCGTTCAATGTAACCACTTGTGCAGTAGGATGCCTGTCAAATGCAGGCAGTGCAGAATTATTGCCAAGTATTGTTATGCCAAACATATTGTGGTTAAGGTTTATAGTTTACTACTGTTCACGAAGATATATTGTAATAATATTAAACCTGCAACTTTGGCTGTTTAATTATTTTTAAAAATGAATCCAGTTCCATTTTAAACTTCCTTGTGACAATTCCAAAGATGGTGTAGGAAACTTGAAACTATTTAACACAAACAATGCAGTTTTTAGAAACTTACTTTTAGTTTTGATTTTTGTCAAATCAATATCGGGTGCTACATACCATTGTTGATATCGTTTAAAATGATCTTCAGGAAAAGCTAATGCACCATTATTATCTAAAATGCCATCCCATCTTGCTCCATACATATCTTGACCACCATAACCAACAGCAACAGAAAGCCAGCTAGGTATATTTGCCTTCTTGAAGAATGATTTTATGTTAAAACTTAACCAATAAGTTTGAGCATTGTAATCTTTGAAAAGTC
>Ga0114975_10002781_pt1 | contig 11895 bp, 11 predicted proteins | sample S_130626_EF_Meta_FD_87031 | JGI IMG/M metagenome (GOLD analysis project Ga0114975, IMG submission 87031) | Freshwater microbial communities from Lake Simoncouche, Canada to study carbon cycling - S_130626_EF_MetaG | ecosystem: Environmental > Aquatic > Freshwater > Lake | place: Lake...
ATAGCTCAGTTGGTTAGAGCAGAGGACTCATAGCGAAAGTTGTGCCTTATGCGTGGAAACTGCATAAGGGATGGTGTCAAATTCGGAGAAAGCTAAAGATAGAAATATCCAAGCTAACGCCGAGCCAAGCTTCAGCGTGAAAGTGCTGTTGAAGGTGTAGAGACTAGACGGCACCCATCTAAGTTGAGCAATCAATATGATGAAGGCATAGTCCAGGGAGTAGTGAAAGCTACACAAACCGGAATCCTTTGGTCCCAGGTTCAAGTCCTGGTGGGCCCACCAGAAAAGCAAACCCTCATCAGAAATGGTGGGGGTTTTGTCTTTTGGGCGTTACTCTAAGTAATGTTTAGATGACGGCTTTCGGCCAATAGTAGAAACGAAGGTGGCTTAGACTGATATTAACCGCTGGTGGTCGAATGGCGTGCAATGTAGAATTGAAAGTCATCTTCTGAGGTACGCAATGTATAACCCAGATGACGCATTAAGAAAAGCATAGCATCATTTTTTTTGTTTATATACCCATAAATTGCAGCTAAACCATTTAATTTTGCGCAGTCAAGAATAGCTTGCATTAAATGAGAGCCAATACCCTCGTGATGGTGATCATCGCTCACTGAAAGTGAAAACTCGGCTTCAAGTCCATGAGGATCTTGAATAAAGCGAGCAATGCCAGCTAATGTTTGGCTGTGATCTGAATTCAATATCATGGCAACTAGAGCAAAGTCACCTGGCTTATTGGCATGGATGATTTCGTTAAGCAAAGCATCGGGCAAGGTCGACATTGCATGTGCGTAGCGAAAGTAACGACTTCTGGTGGATAAATGCTCAAATAAATCAAGCACCCCAGTTCGATCATTCGATGAAATTGGACGAATTTCATATTGACCAATGACCTGCCCATCGCGCAGAAGTGGCCAGATTTTAATAAATGGTGAATGTAGTGCTCTTAACTGATTATCCATATGCGTTTCGATCCATAAATATTTTAAAACTCAAAATACCCTACTGTACTAGAGCTAGAGTCAGGATGTTTGTCATCTATTGGTCAAAAATTATTAATCTCTTTGTAACAATTGCCCCGTAGAGTCATCGGTCGTACTTAGTGAACCTGAAAATTGGAGTTAGTGATGCTGAATGATCTAAATGATTTGAACTTTATTAAATCAGTAGGCTCACGATTTGATAAGTTAGTCAATCATTCGCAGGATACACTCAAGCAAAGCGCGGAAGCAGCTAGAACCGTTACAGATCTATCTGCATTACACATCCAAAAGCTATCTAAAACAATTCGTCATGATTCTAAAAAAATTGAGAATCTGATTGAGCGCTCTAAGGAAGAAGTGCAAGCTTTAAAGACTGCCACTCTGAGTGACTGGTTGCAAATGTACACTTCCTATGTACGCGATTCAGTCCAACGCCAGGCCTTAGTATTTGATGCTCTACGTAAAAGAGGAAATGTATATACCGATCATATTGATTCTGGGATGCCACCAGTATTGGATTTTCAGTATGAGGTAATTGTGGATGGTAAAGACCTTAACCCTCCGGTAAATTATTTACTGCTAAAAATTACACCTCCAGCAGGTGTTGTAATTGATCCTGAGCGTGCCCCAGTGTTGATTATCGATCCACGCGCCGGGCATGGTGCAGGAATTGGGGGCTCTAAACCGGATAGTCAAGTGGGCGATGCCTTTGATGATGGTCATCAAGTCTACTTCTGCGCTTTTCGACCTATGCCAGAGCCAAGTCAAACTATTGCAAATGTTCGTGATGCCGAAATCTTTTTCCTTGGAAAGATTGCAGAGGAACATCCGCACTCACCGAAGCCTATCTTGGTAGGTAATTGTCAAGGGGGTTGGGCAGCGATGTTAGTGGCTGCAAAGTCCCCTGAATTAGTGGGTCCGATTGTTTTAAATGGATCGCCAATGTCTTACTGGGCTGGCAAGGTCGGCGAAAATCCGATGCGCTATACCGGTGGTTTACGAGGTGGATCTTTGCCTGCCTTACTGATGGCTGATTTGGGGAATGGTTTATTTGATGGCGCTGCATTGGTGCAAAATTTTGAATCTCTAAACCCAGCTAATAGTTTTTTCAAAAAATATTACAACTTGTATGCTCATGTCGATACAGAAGCAGAGCGATTCATAGAGTTTGAGCGCTGGTGGGGCGGCTTTTGTTTCATGACGGAAGCAGAAATTCGTTGGATTGTAGAGAATTTATTTATTGGTAATAAGCTAGCTAGTGGCGAGGCGATCTTAGATGGTGAACGAGTCGACTTAAAAAAAATTGAATCGCCAATTATTGTTTTTGCTTCACATGGGGACAATATCACTCCACCACAGCAAGCTTTAAATTGGATTCCAGACCTGTATTCGAGTGCCGAAGAAATCAAAGCACTTGGACATCGCATCGTATATATGCTGCATGATTCTATTGGACATTTAGGTATATTTGTTTCAAGCAAAATTGCAGGCCGTGAACATGAAGCCATTACTGATACCGTTCGTGCAATTGAAGCACTCTCTCCAGGGTTGTATGAAATGATTCTTGAGGATGATGCAGAGCGCGTACACATTCGCTTTGAGCCAAGAAACATTGACAATATTCTGCTTTTAGATCAAAACCGCGATGAAGAGCCTTTATTTGCAGAGGTGGCGCGTATGTCAAAAATCAACTCTGAAACTTATCAGAGGGTGGTGCGTCCATTAGTAAAGGCTTTAACGACAGATGAATCAGCTCAGATGATGCGTAATTTGCACCCGCTGCGTACGCAACGATTGGTATTCTCAGATAAAAATCCCTTCATGCCGATGTTCGATTCTTTAAGCAATCAAGCGAATCAAGATAGAGTCAAACTTAGCCCTACAAATCCATTCCTGGCTGCTGAAAAAATTGGTGCAGAGATTTATGAAATGCAGCTGAACCTCTATCGTGATGTACGGGATGCTTGGGCAGAGAGTTGCTTTTTTGCAATGTATACCTCACCAATCTCAAGAGCGATATTTCATCCAACCGCAGAAGAGCATCCCCTACATTCTGAGATTGATGTTATGAAAATGCCAGAAATTCAGGCAGCCTTGGCTAATATTGAGCAAGGCGGCTTGGCAGAAGCTTGCGTTCGTATGCTGCATCTCTTGAATAAAGCCCGTGGTTATGTGCGACGCACCCGTCTTGAACGTGAGCTGCAGGTACTGAAACGCCAAGATTTATTTCCAGATTTAAGTGATCAGGAGATTAAAAAAATCTTACATCAACAATCTTTGATTGTAGATTTCGACCAAATCAATGCATTAGCTACTTTGCCTTTGCTGCTCAAAACCCCCGAGAGTCGTCAGACTGCCTTAGATTTAGTGATGGAGATTGCAGGCCCTAGAGAAAAAATGCATGCGGCGGCTTTGAAAGAATATGGTCAATTTGAGTTACTCTTATCATGAATATCTCAGTCTATGGTTTGCATAATCATCTGTGGTCTGATCTTCAGGTAGGAGATGAGGCCTCAATTGATCACACAGTCACTTCAAGAGATTTATATCTTTTTGCGCATGCTTCAGGAAATTTAAATCCTAACCATATGCCACATCATGATGTGGCCCAAGAAGAGGGCGAAGAGGCTGCTGCTGGTGTGGTGGCACCATCAATGTGGATAGGCGCATTGGTATCTAGTGTTTTAGGCAATATTTTGCCAGGCCCTGGAACCTCTTACCGCAAACAAAGCTTTGATTTTGTCGGTCATGCGCAAATTGGAGATCAGCTGAAGATCCATGTCAAGCTCATCGAAAAGTTAGAGACACCCAGAGTCTTGTTTACGACTGAGGTAAGTACTAGCGCGGGTGAGATAATCGCTGCTGGAATTGCAGAGGTTGATGCGCCACTGGAAAAAATTTCTCTCTCGCCAGACCAGTTGCCTGGCTTGCTCTTAGAGGAGCATAACCATTTTGAACGCATCATTAAAGCAGCGCAAAATCTCCCCCCTATGCCAACAGCAGTAGTTTGCCCAGATGATGCTAAATCCCTAGGAGGGGCTTTGATGGCTATGCGTTCAGGACTCATTCTGCCAATTTTGCTTGGTTCACGTGCGGCCATTGAGGCGGCTGCGAATGAGGCTAATGAAGATATTAGTGAAATCGAAATCGTTGATATTGTCGACCACAAACAAGCTGCTGCAACTGCAGTTGCCCTAGTACATCAGAATAGAGTCAAAGCAATTATGAAGGGCAATATACATTCAGATGAATTGCTCTCGCAAGTGGTCAAGAAAGATGGTGGTTTACGTGGCGCACAACGGATTTCACATGTGTTTGTATTAAATGTGCCAACCTTAAATTACCCCTTATTTATTAGTGATGCTGCAATTAATATTGCACCAGATTTAGCTACCAAGGTTGACATTACCCAAAATGCTATTGACCTGGCCTGTGCTTGTGGAATTACCCTTCCATATGTAGCTATCTTGTCAGCTGTAGAGACAGTGAACTTTCATATTCCCTCTTCAATGGATGCAGCAATTTTGGCAAAGATGGCAGATCGTGGCCAGATAAGTGGCGGCCTAGTAGATGGTCCCTTGGCCATGGATAATGCAATCGATCTTAATGCTGCAAAGACAAAACATATTAATTCACCAGTCGCTGGTAAAGCTCAAGTATTGATTGTGCCCAATTTGGAAGCAGGCAATATGTTGGTAAAGCAGCTTACATTTATTTCGCATGCGCAACCCGCTGGTTTGGTCTTAGGTGCCAAGATACCCGTGATGCTTACCAGCCGTGCGGATAGTGAGCATGCGCGCATGGCCTCTTGTGCGCTAGCCTTGTTATATGACGCTTATCGTCAAAATGGCGCTTCGGTCTTTGCAAACTAGATTTACTTGAGTACTAAATTGAATACAACACCTATTCCAGCAATTTTGGTGATCAATTCAGGCTCATCATCAATTAAATTTGCAGTATTTAATGATGCTAATTTATCTGAGCTGGTGAAGGGTCAGATTGATGGGATTGGCTCGCATGCTAGCTTTAAAGCAAAAAGTCCTGATCTGCGTATTCAAGAGACAATCACCTGGCCCCAAGAATTGGCACCACAGGATCATGGCGCAGCTCTAAAAATTATTTTGGAATGGCTACATCATGTTTTGTCCTATGTGCATATTCAGGCTGTTGGTCATCGCGTTGTTCATGGCGGCGCTATATATTTAGAGCCCGTTTTGATCAATGATTCCGTAATTCATGAACTTGAATCATTTTATGCACTCGCTCCCTTGCACGAACCTCATAATATTGATGGTATTAAAGCAGCTCGAGAAGTATTTGGTGATATTCCACAGATCGCCTGTTTTGATACTGCTTTTCATCGCAGTCAGTCTTATATAAATGATACCTATGCCTTGCCACGTGCCTTTTATGAGGAAGGTGTCAGGCGTTATGGTTTTCATGGTTTGTCATACGAGTACATCAATAGTTATGTACAGCAATACCTACCCGCTTATTTTGGCAAGAAAACCGTAGTTGCTCATCTTGGTAATGGCGCATCTTTGTGTGCGCTTGAGAATGGCTATGCAGTCGCAACCACTATGGGGTTTTCGCCTTTGGATGGCATTCCAATGGGGTCACGATCCGGTCAAGTTGATCCTGGGGTATTGCTATATTTAATGCAATATAAAAAGTGGGATGCCCAAAGGATTTCCGATTTACTCTATAAGGAGTCTGGACTAAAAGGTCTTTCAGGTGGTTTGTCAAATGATATGCGGACACTTGAGACCTCTAGTGCCATTGAGGCTAAGGAAGCTATTAGCTATTTTGTGCAACATGTCCAGCAAGAAATATTGAGTTTAGCGGCCATCATGAAGGGGTTGGATGTATTGGTATTTACTGGTGGCATTGGGGAGAACTCTATCTTCATTCGGGGTCAAGTGATGCAAGGACTGCAATGGGTTGGGATTGAACTTAATACAGCTGCAAATGATAGTGGTGCAGAGATCCTATCAAATATCTCATCCAAAATAGCTTGTTTACGCATTGCTACTAACGAAGAATTAATGATTGCTAAACATACACATGATTTATCAACTACGTCGCTTCCTCAATCTGTGGATGCCTAAAATAAGATGAAAATTGCTAAACACGTAGATGAAATCATTGGCTATATTTTGCCGGGATCAACCTTAATGATTGGTGGATTTATGGGTGTGGGTAGCCCACATCGTATGATTAATGCCCTAGTAAAATCTGGCCAAGCAGACCTCACTATCATCGCAAATGATACGGCTATGCCAGGAGTTGGTATTGGGAAATTGATTTCCAGTGGACAGGTTTCTCGGGTAATCACCAGTCATATTGGCTTAAACCCAGAGACACAAAAAAAGATGTTTGCTGGTGAAATCGAAGTTGAACTGGTGCCTCAAGGTTCTTTGGCTGAACGGATTCGTTGTGCCGGTTATGGTCTAGGAGGGGCTTTAGTCAAAACAGGCCTTGGTACGCTAGCTGCAGAAAATAAATCTACCGTAATGATTAATGATGAGACCTGGTTATTGGAGTTACCTCTGTTTGCCGATTTTGCCTTAATACATGCACATCAAGCAGATTACTTTGGCAATCTCAGTTACCAACTCACAGCGACTAACTTTAATCCAGTCATGGCTATGGCAGCTAAAAAAGTTTTTGCAGAAGCTAATGAAATTTTGCCAGTGGGGATGATTACACCAAATGATGTAACTACCCCAGGAGTCATTGTTGATGAGCTTATTGCAGTCGAACGGATCTCATAAATTATGAATGCACAAGAAATTATTGCTCGCCGGGTAGCCCTAGAATTGCGCGAAGGGATGTTAGTCAATTTAGGTATTGGATTACCTACAATGGTAGCCAATCATATTCCCGTAGGACTGAATGTATTTCTGCAATCAGAAAATGGTTTGATTGGCTTGGATGCGAGACCTCCAGAGGGTATGGAGGATGATGATTTAACCGATGCGGGCGGCGGTTATGTTACAGCTATACCAGGGGCCACACGCATTGATAGTGTGATGTCATTTGGCCTCATTCGAGGTGGGCATCTAGACATCACAGTTTTGGGTGGCTTACAAGTTGACGCCAAAGGTTTATTGGCTAATTGGATGATTCCAGGGGTACTTGCTCCCGGTATGGGTGGGGCGATGGATTTGGTTACAGGCGCTAAGCAAGTTATTGTCGCTATGCAACACACCGCTAAAGATGGCGCATCTAAAATTGTCCCCGAGTGTACCTGGCCTTTAACCTCGATTCGTCCTGTAAGTCAGATTGTGACGAATCTTGCATTTATTGAGGTAACCCCAAGCGGTCTCTTGCTAAAGGAAACTGCTCCGGGAGTCTCGGTCGAAACAGTGATCAAAGCTACCGCTGCGCCTTTAATGATTTCTCCAGTTGTTTGTGAAATGGTTTTATCGAATATTTAACCTAGTTAGGTCTCAAAGTCATGACAATAAAATCAATCGGTGTTATCGGCGCGGGCATCATGGGCAATGGCATTGCTCAGGTATGTGCTACTCATGGTTTGGAAGTGACTATGATTGATATTAATGATGCAGCGCTCGAAAGGGGTATTGACGCCATCACGCGCAGTTTAGAACGTATGGTGAAAAAAGGCACTCTCTCTCAAGAGAATCTGGCGCAGGCACTAAAGCGAATCGCAGTGAGTACTGACTATCAAAAGTTAGTGAACTTAGATTTAGTGATCGAGGCAGCTACTGAAAATCAATCTTTGAAAGAAAAGATCCTACATGAGGTAGATAGCCTAGTATCAAAACAGACCATTATTGCTACCAATACGTCATCATTGTCGATTACTAAATTGGCAAGCTTGAACTCTAATTCCGAACGTTTTATCGGGATGCATTTTTTTAACCCAGTACCACTAATGAGCTTGGTTGAGGTGATCTGTGGTTTGCAAACCAGTAATACGACCCGAGATAGCGTGATTGCATTTGCCCGTGAAATTGATAAACATCCCATTGCCGTAAAAAATGCGCCGGGCTTTGTTGTGAATCGTATTTTATTGCCAATGATTAATGAAGCCTTCTTTGTATTGGGTGAGGGTATTGCCTCTCCTGAAGATATCGATGAAGGTATGAAGTTGGGCTGCAATCAACCGATTGGCCCCCTAGCACTGGCCGATTTGATTGGATTGGACACATGCTTAGCGATTATGGAGACCTACTTTAATAGCTTCAATGACTCTAAATACCGACCTGCACCGCTTTTACGAGAGCTAGTGGCTGCAGGATATCTCGGTAGAAAAACCAGTCGTGGTGTGTATCAGTACTAGAGAGAAGTAAGGGTGTACTTGCCTGCTTTTTCAAACCCATGCTAGTCATGATGGCTTATTAAGGCTTAAAGCCTGGCGTACCACCAGAGAAGCAAACCCTCATCAGCAATGGTGGGGGTTTTGTCATTTGAGAGTTACTCCTCTAAATCCTCGCCGCTGTCATCAACTCTGTATTCCACTTTAATTTTCTTAAGCACCGGATGCAAAAGCGCACTCTTGTCATTGGTAGTTGGGTCAGTTAAATAGCAATATCCATAGAAGGGAATAGGCTCTTTTTCAACCAGCTCACGATCTTCAGTAGTAAAGGTAGTCATAAATGTTTTCCCTAAATAAATTAGAAGTGGTTACCTATGGGCTGTTAGAGCAAACTGAGGAGACCGGAAAGGAGCAGGATTGCTCTTCATCTCCCATAAGTAGTCTTCATTCTTGATGAATAAATGTGACAAATCTATCGTTAACTGAAAATATTTTTTAGTAATTTTAAATAGTGAAATTGTCATAAATGGGCTTGATATACAGACCCCAATTGTGACAAAGATAGTTGTATAAATTCACATAAATGTCATAAGAAAAGTAGAGCATCTCGATCAAGTTCAATGACGAATTGAAGGAGATAAAAATGCTGGATCAAAACCTAAATGACAAGGTGATTAGTTTAAGAAGAATGTCTGCCGAGTACTATCAAAAAGCGGCATGGAATCAATTATTAGCCTTAGACAACTACAGAGAAAAAAACTTTGAAGCGGCAGAACGTTTTGCACAACTTTCATTTGAGGAACAGATGAATGGGGTGGAGTGCGCAGAGCTGGCTGATGCAGAGTTACTCATATTTCTAGATCTTCATATTGAGGAAGAATATTGAGTATTACTAATTCATTTTTCAGGCCGGGTTGCTCTATTGTGAAGCGAGCGATTCTTTTATGCTTATTAATGGGTGTTCAATCTTGTTTCGCAATCACTGAGCTAGCTCCCTATGACTTGCAGATCTTTGTTGAAAAAGCAGGAGCAGTCTTTAAGGTGCAAGCTAGCTATGTGACACCCGTTAGTCAGTGTGAGGCATATACCTTTTTGACAGACTATGAGGATGTAAAAACCATTCCAGGAATTGTTGAGTCCAAAGTACGCAGAAGGAATGGTCATAGGGTGACCGTAGAAAGGCTCATTGAGGAGCGAGTTTTACTATTCCCCATTCAAATGCGTTCTGAAGTGGAGTTTACGGAGCTACCAAATCAGGGTCTCAATTTTATTCAGATTAAAGGCGATAACAAAGCCTATTCTGGGACATGGAGGCTACAAACCAATGAGAAGGGTGTACTGGTGCGATATGCCAGCATCATCGAGCCAGATTCTGTGATTCCTAATGGGATCATAGAATATTTCATGAGAAATAATATTCGGAAGAGTTTCGAAATGATGGCTGAGGGTATGGAGCGCAGCCGCAACACTCTGAGCTTGGCTTGTAGATAGCCTATCGTTCTAGGGAGTATTCAAACAAAGCTTCGCCCATACGTATGTTGTCTCCAAGATTTAAGCTTGATAGCAAGCGGTAATTTTTGGGAGCAAAAACAATAATTGTGGAGCCGTGCTGAAACCAGCCTAATTCCTCACCACGAGTGACGGCAACGTCACAGTCAATCTCATTAGGGCCTTTGTACTGTAAATGAAAGAGCAGATCAACGCAGTGCATGCGAATGCTGGCAACAAGAATAGCTGCTACAGGCACCAGAGTCAGGGTTGTATTTTGAGCCCCCTTATCAGGATGATCTATTTCACATTCAATCACGGCTCTTTCATTCTTGCAAAAGAGACGTTCAACTCGCTTTAGTGCAATTGGGTTTACATTCCAGGTATCCCCAGAGATATAAGTAATTTTTCTGATGTGCATTGCCGTTGGAGCATGAAATCGGTGGTACATGCTTGATGTGAGTCGCAGGGTTACATATTCACATCCCTCATAACTCTTGGCTAAGCTCTTATTAGGTATCAAGTCTTCTAAGAGGTAAGGAAAGCCTTTGGCTTGAAAAATTTCACCATTACTTACTCTTCCGAATGCTCCAATCAGAGCATCGCATGGGCTTACTAGATTTTTGGAGTCTTGATTGATTGGTCTTGCATTGGGCTTAAGTTCACGTGTAAAGCAGGCATGCATACTTTTAAATTGATGGCTTTTAGCCTCCGATAAATCCAGTGCAGAAAAGAATTTCCAAACCTGGATAGAGCTATATGCAATGACCGGGTTTTCAATTTGACTAAACCAGCCAATAAAGCGAGTAAGCGTATTGCGGGGAATGCGGTTAGTCAGAAGAAAATTGAGGTCTTCCTGGGACAGAATGCTTTGAATGGTCTTTTTCATTGACATAATTTTGTCAAACAAATGAAGTAAAAGTGTCAAGAATGAACAATTGGAGCATCTATGAATAGTTGGATCGCATTAAGTATATTCGGAGCAGGCTTTGGAGTGTGGATTGTTCGAAAAGTCTATATAAGATTGCAGCTATCTAAGGCAAAGCATCCCTCTTTAGCTGGTCACTCACGCATGGCAAAGAGGGTGGCCCGTTTGATTCCCTTTTACTCCTTTAATCGAGAGTCTTTTTTTAAAGTCGATGGAGCGCCAGGTAATATTGCCTCCTTAAGAGAAGCGGGTTTTATGCGCTTATCCCATCTCTATCGGGAGCGTTTTGCAAAATCGGTTGCCCTGACAAATCAGGCAGCCAAAAATATATCTGATCTGCAATTTACAGGTAGGTATCGAGTACCTTTTCAATTCAGCCCTTTTGTTAGTGAGCATTTGAAATCCGGTAGCTTTATGCAGTCGTCATCTGGAGTTACCTTGACGGATTTGGATGGCAATATCTTTTATGACTTGACTGGGTCTTATGGTGTCAACGTTCTCGGATATGACTTTTATAAAAAGACCATTGAAGATGGAGCTAAACGTGTTTCTGAGCTGGGGCCTGTTTTGGGCTTTTACAATCCCATTGTTGAAGATAATGTGAAGCGTTTAACAGCGATTTCAGGCCTAGATGAAATATCCTTTCATATGTCAGGTACAGAGGCTGTTATGCAGGCGGTGCGCCTAGCTCGCTACCATACAAAGCGTAGCCATATAGTGCGGTTTAATGGCGCGTATCACGGTTGGTGGGAAGATGTTCAGCCTGGCATAGGCAATCCACTTCCTCCTAGGGAAACCTACACACTGAAGGAGATGGATCAAGATACCTTGCGAGTGCTACGTAATCGAAAGAATATTGCCTGCGTATTAGTGAATCCACTACAGGCTATGCATCCGAATAAAGGAGCGCCTGGCGATTCATCCCTATTAGATAGCTCGCGAACTGCACATTATGATCGTGCTGCCTATACCAAATGGCTCCAAGAACTAAGGGAAGTCTGCACAAAGAGCGGAATTGTTCTCATATTTGATGAAGTATTCGTAGGATTTCGTTTGGCTCAGGGCGGCGCTCAAGAATACTTTGGCGTACAGGCTGATATGGTGACTTACGGTAAAACCTTAGGCGGTGGATTACCGATTGGCGTAGTGTGCGGACGTAGTGATTTAATGAAGCGATTTAGGGAAGAAAAGCCAGCTGATATCTGTTTTGC
>Ga0114975_10002782_pt1 | contig 11894 bp, 8 predicted proteins | sample S_130626_EF_Meta_FD_87031 | JGI IMG/M metagenome (GOLD analysis project Ga0114975, IMG submission 87031) | Freshwater microbial communities from Lake Simoncouche, Canada to study carbon cycling - S_130626_EF_MetaG | ecosystem: Environmental > Aquatic > Freshwater > Lake | place: Lake...
AGAAGGTGATCTGTTACAACAAAAATCAGCTTCTGCATCCGTAAAGGAAACGCATGAAGGTAATATTTTATCAGCAAGAAGCAAATAATTGGGACAGGGGTATGAAAAAATTAAGGTTTTTTGAGTCTCATTCTGTTCCAAAAATGTTCTACAAAATAAGTCAATTGTTTGTGGGGTTTTTTAGGACGATTGCATTCAATATAAACACCGCTCACTAACGTTTCGATTCCAGAAAGACCATCAAGTCTGATTTTGGGCCGCACAATAGAAAAATTAGTGTCATGTTTACGAAGTGAGTCATACCCCGGAGCAATATAGGCAGTGACCTCCACACGGTGATGTGCTACATGCACTTCCTCTACTAAGCCAATGGGAACCCCCAGATAGCGAACTTGTGTTTGTCCAGCCAGAAGCCCCTGGCCATCTTCAAAGCTCATCTTCAGTGGCTCTGGACTGAGTCGAGCGACTTGTTCACTCGAAAAAAGAGCAAAAGATTTTCCTGATGTGGCAACAGGAGCTTGTTGAGGGCTCCAGGAATCATAAGCAATTCCCCCTTGAAGGAGCGATTGGAGGCTATCAACTTCCATGCTCACGACTCCAGGTCCTGCTTGAATTCTTGTACCAGGAAGACGCCAGAAGAGGCTGTTCTCATGAACTGTATTGGCAAACTCTTTTTTAATGAAAATGGTGAGGAGCGGTTCTCCATTGTTGTTGATTTCTTTTTTGGTGACTTTCCCAACAACAATGCCGCGATAGAGAACGGGGGCATCAACGTAGAGTGTTGGAATTTCGTGAGCATACAACTCAAAGGTTATTCCTTCATTTCCCGAGCGTGCCTCTTGTTCGTTTGAAGCAAGATGAAATGACTCTCCGCTTTTCGCTTCTGCTGTTGGTGCTTCAAAGGTATCTATAGCAACCGTTCCTAAAAACATATTTTTAAGATTTTGAATATCTGCCTGAACACCCTTAGGGCTGATCTTAACGGAGGCAGCAGGAAGCATCCAAAAATGACTATTCTCATGAATAAGTTCGACAAACTGTTTCTGAATAGCAGCAATCACAACAGAATTTCCATCTCCCATTAGCTCTTTGCGCATGATTCCCCCAATAGTGATCCCTCGATAGGTAATTGAAGAGCCCTCCTCGAGATAAGGAATCTCTTGAGCAATAAGTTTAAGAACCAGTCCAGGAGCTTCTAAGGGGTGAAGTGGCATTTTTTCCATTCCTACAAAATGAGTGGTCTTGGGTCCTTCACCCAGACGCGCCTGGATCGAGTTTCCTTGAATAATAGAACTGAGCCCCGAGGTTTTAGCTAAGCTGATAACAGGTTGATCGATCCAGTAGAGTGTTCCTGCTTGTGAAAGGAGTGCGGCAAATGCCTTCAACCTAATTTTCACAATAGCTTTGCTCAAATGCTCATCTAGTCTGACATCAATGACCTCTCCTGCTGCAACTCCACGGTAAAAAAGAAGTGTTTTGTGCGCTTGAATTCCTGGAGCTTCATGAAATTCCACCTCAATGATAGGTCCCTCTGACTTCCAATTATCCCAAAAAAACCAACCTGTTGTGAGAAGTGCTAAGAGTGGAAAAAGCCAGATCCAAGAGAGACGGGTGTTAGCATGGGCAATAATTTTCCCATGATCAACCAGGTGAGAGGAATGGTTTTCTGGCTGCATAGGGGTTAATGATAAGAACGATGTATGGAAGAAGATGGTTTAACCCGCATATTTCATACTCATCACGGCCTCCTCGTCACGATCAGTATGAAATATCTGGGCTAGTTTTTCAGATTGGATCAGGCTGAGTCAACTGCATCGATGTATTGTAGAGCAACTAAAAAATTTATAACCCCTAAAAAGGGAGCTCGTCATAGAATGTTCTTTGCGAGCATAAGGAAGACTTGCTTCTCTCTGGTTTTATAGGCATCTTAACTCGAATATTTCATACTCAATCCTTGCGGCTTGGGGAAAGCTCATTGTCACTGTGCTGGTCTCGATTGCGAGTGGGGAAGTAGGGCTCCTGCAGCCCCGCATCACAATCTTTCTCCCTCCTTGTACTAATAAGCTTTGCACGGCGCCTCATGACGCTTCAGTATGAAATGCTCGGATTAAGCCTCATAAACGCTACTGCAATTTTCATTCCATCACATAAATAAATAAATTTTTTTCTCATGAGCCTCTTTTCAAAACTCCTTACAAAATTCTTTGGTATTTTTTCCACTGATATTGGAATCGATCTTGGAACTGCAAACACACTTGTTTACTTAAAAGATCACGGTGTTGTCGTACGAGAACCCTCAATTGTTGCAGTGAAAGCAGGAACGACTCACGTCCTTGCTGTTGGTGATGAAGCAAAGCGCATGCTAGGAAGAACGCCAGGTAACATTACGGCAATACGTCCGCTGAAGGATGGAGTCATTGCGGATTTTGAAATCACCGAAGCCATGCTACGTCATTTTATTACAAAGGCTCATAGTTCACGCCGTTTAATTCGACCTAGGGTGGTGATTGCTGTTCCAAGTGGTATTACCGAAGTTGAAAAACGTGCTGTCAAAGATTCTGCATTGCATGCTGGGGCACGAGAGGTTTTTTTAATTGAAGAACCGATGGCAGCAGCCATCGGTGTTGGTCTTCCAGTAACTGATCCGGCTGCTAATATGATTATCGATATTGGTGGAGGAACAACTGAAGTGGCTATCATTTCACTGGCAGGTATTGTTTTTAGTCGTAGTGTTCGTGTTGCTGGTGATGAACTCGATGAGGCCATTACCAATTATATCAAACGCACCTACAATATTCTTATTGGAGAGCGTACTGCAGAAGATATCAAATTGCAGATCGGTTCTGCATATCCTTTGGAAAAAGAAATGGCAATGGATGTCAAGGGACGTGATTTGGTAGCCGGGCTTCCTAAGACAATTCATATTACATCTCAAGAAATTCGCGAAGCACTAAAGGAACCAGTTTCTACTATTGTGAATGCAGTTCGCGTTACTCTGGAACGCTGTCCTCCTGAACTTTCAGCTGATCTTGTAGATCATGGTGTTGTCCTCGCTGGAGGGGGGGCCTTGCTTCGTGGCTTAGATAAGCTTATTGCAGAGGAGACGGGCCTTCCAGTGCATGTCGCTGAAGACCCTCTGAGTGCTGTTGTGGAGGGAACAGGAAGAGCTCTTCAAGAAATTGCTTTTTTGCGTGCTGTCGCTTCACAGGATCGAACAAGGACGTAGTCTTAGGTGTTGAGTGTAGCAGAGTATAGTGCTCATCATATTAGTGTAACTTTAGACAAATCTTAGTCTTGTGATTTTATTTCAAGAAAAAAACTCTGCTTATTGGGGGTCTATTAATTAGGGAGAGCTTGTTGCCGATGACTCTCATTGCTCTTTTATTTTAGAACGATCATGCCGCGCTCTCGAATATTTATTGTTGGTGCTCTTATTGGTCTAGCTCTTATTGTTTCATTCTTAAATGTCTCTGGACTTAAGGTGGCTCAAGAGAAACTGCTTACCTTTGTTGCTCCTGTTTTTTATTCAAGTGTATTTCTCAAAAAAAATATTACTGAATTTACAAAACATCGTATGACCTTGCATCAGCTTGAAGAAGCTAATAGCAAGCTTCTTTCAGAAAACAGAGAACTTAAGACAGAAAACCTAGTCCTACACGCTGCAGCAGATGAAAACAATCAGTTGCGAAACGCTTTAAACTATCGTGAAAAGTCAGCATTTAAATTAGTGCCAGCAACCGTCATTGCCCGAGATAATTCTACATGGTGGAACAGTTTTAAAATTGATCGTGGATCTCGTGACGGCATTGCTCCTGATATGGTAATCATCACCGAGTGTGGCCTTGTCGGTAAAACAAGCGTCGTCACACCAGGTCTTTCAACTATTGTTCTCATTACAGATGAAAGTTGTCTTGTCGCTTCGAAAGTGCAAGGCACTTCAGATCAAGGAATCTGTAGTGGCATCCGTATTCCAACAGGAGGGTTGCAGCTCAATTTTTTAAATAAATTAGCTAATTTGCAAGCTGGACAAAAAGTTTATACGGCCGGGGTTAGTGGTGGTATTTTTCCATCTGGCATTGAAATTGGTACTGTGAAAAGCTTTTGCCTTCGGGAGCTCGATGGACAAGCCATTCTAGACCCCACCGTTGATTTTAGTAATCTAGAACATGTATTTGTTATTGTAGGCGCTAAGGAGTGAAACATCTGGTTTAGAATGAAACCTCTCACCCTTTTTCTTTTTCTTCTAGTAGTGCTGTTATTAACGATGAGTTTAGAAGCTCTTGTACCCTCCCTGGCGTTTCTAGGACAAGTTCATCTTGTTTTCTTTACGATCATTTTTTGTTTTGCAGCGTTAGCGCTTCCTTTTTTTGGATCCCTTTTTTTTGGGTTTATCACAGGATTAATTGAAGGCTTGTTAGTGCTAGAAATCCATGGTCAGCACGTTGAAATTCGACTCGGCTGGTTTATAATCTTTTTTATGTTATGGGCATTTATGCTCCAGCTTGTGAGCGATATCACTGACGGAGTTCGCTGGGAGCTGCACAGCCTGGGAGCTGGATTATGCACAGCTACTTTTCTTTTAGGAGAGTTCTTTCTTCTCTCGTTCTCAAGAGGAAATTTTTTTATCACCGGGGAGGTGTTCTTATTGAGTTTTTTGTCAGCTGGAATCTCATTAATCCTAGCTCCTCTTTTCTACGGATGTGTACAGTTTTGGTTGTCTCCCCCCAAACAGAACAGTACGACTTATCTAACTCCACTGTAATCAAGAATGATTGTACAAAGAGAAGAGACAGCTTCCCATCGTCAGATCTTGATTTTAAGCAGTATTGCTATTGCTGTTTTTGCCATTTTAATACTCAGGCTTTCATATCTTCAGGTCATTCGTGGCAATCAGTACAAAGCAAAAATTAAAGGTAATTCTGAATTAACTGTTCGTATTCCTGCAGTGAGAGGAGAAATTTTTGATCGCAATGGAATCCCTCTTGTAGAAAATCGGGCTAGCCTTCAAGTAGATCTCTATTTGCCAGATATTGTTAAAGCTTACAAAGAAAATGAAGGAACCGTTCCAGTGATTACCTATCGGGCCTTCGACCATGGAATGCCTATTAATAAGGAAGAAGCGGACATCGTTCAAATTGTTCAGACATCTGTAATTCCTCGTCTCGAAAAATTAGGCTTAGCCGGGGATTACAACACGCGAAAATTACAGCTTCAATATCGTAACAACAAAGAAGTCCCATTTTCATATCGAAAAGATCTCGATTTTGAAACGATGGCACGCTTTTGTGAAAATAGCCTCAATTTACCGGGAGTGAATGTCACACTAACGCCAGTAAGAAATTATGTTTATGGCGCCCTTGCTGCTCATCTTTTTGGCTACGTGGGATGGCCTACAGAAATTGATCCTAAGGAAGCTAGTCAGTTTAATTTTTATGAGCCTGATGTGGTGGGTAAAGCACAGATTGAATTGGCTTATGATACCGTGTTACGAGGAACACCTGGTCAACGCATTTTACAGCGTAATGCTCACGGAGGTATCGAAAAAGAAGAGGAGCAGATCAAGCCCAAGCAGGGGGCTAATGTTTATTTGACCATTGATGCACGGATTCAATATATCGCAGAGCAAGCATTACGCGTTGTCGGAAGAGGGGCCATCGTGGTGCTCAATCCCAATAATGGAGATGTTTTAGCAATGGCTTCTGTCCCATCCTTTGATCCCAATAAATTTGTTCCCACGATTTCTAAAAAAGATTGGGAATCCCTTGTTCATGATGAAACAGATCCTTTAACGAACCGTGCTTTGAGTTCTTATGCTCCTGGTTCTATTTTCAAACTTTGCACTTCCTTGGCTGGCATTCGTGCCGGGATTGGAGATCGCGAATTTACCTGTACTGGAGGGGTCCAGTATGGCGACAAATTTATGAAATGCTGGGTCTTAACTGCGAAGCCACCGCTCCCCCCCCATGGAAAGCTTCATCTCAGCGATGCTATAAAAAAATCATGTAATGCCTTTTTTTATCAATATGGAAATGCTGCTGGAATTGATCAAATTGACTCTGTGGGAAAAATGCTAGGCCTTGGACAAAAAACAGGCTTACCTCTTAATAACGAAGCACCAGGAGTCTTGCCAGGACCGGAGTGGTTAGCCGCTAATGCTCCTCAAGAGCGTTGGAGCGCAGGTTACACGGCCAACGTTGCCATTGGTCAAGGTTTTGTACTAACAACACCTATACAGATGGGTCTTGTAGGTTCTACAGTAGCCAATGGTGGAATTTACTATCAACCCCGACTTGTAAAAAAAGTAGTCGCTCAAGATGGGATGATCCTTTCGGAAGAACCTACAAAAATTCGAAGTGATTTAAAAAAGGAGGGAGGTTTCACCGATAATCAAATTCAACAAGTGCGTCTCGGCATGTGGAAAGTAGTCAACGAAGATGGTGGGACCGCTCGAAAAGCACGCCTGGAAAAGAATATTGTAGCAGGGAAAACGGGAACTGCTCAATTTTGGCGAGGCCGTAGCAAAGATAATCATACCTGGTTCATAGGATTTGCCCCTTATGAACATCCTAAGTATGTTGTCATAGTGCTTGTACAAGGTGCTAAATCTGGAGGAGCTGTGGCAGCTCCCCTTGCATCTAAAGTTTTACAAGAAATCTTTGCTATGGAAGCAGGAAAAGAGGTCAAGCTTACCCCGTTAAAGCCTGCTGTTGGAAATTTCAAGCATATCTCGAGTATTGATTTTTCAAATGCAACACCCTGCTCCTATGGTCCTGATATTGAACCCGGAGATTCTCCAGTAGACGCTTCTCCAAGATCTGGCTCCTCCTCTCGGGAGAATATGCCAACTCCTGACATCAGCGAAGATGCTGATGCACGAGGTCATGTCAAAAACAAACAACAAAATCAAGGTGGCCTTCAAAAATTTTTCAATTTTCTGGGGGGAGGCCGATCCGCTGCTCCCAAAAATTAGAGCGTTAACCCGCATATTTCATACCGATCTATTACGGCTTGTGGAAAGCTCATGATTACTGCGTTGGTCTCGAATTGTGATTTGGGCGGTATGTACTCATACAGCGGTCGTCGCAATCCATCACCTTCCATGTCATCATCAGAATTCGCTGCGCTTCGTGACGAACCAGTATGAAATAGGCAGGCTAAAAGATTCATTTCCGCTTTTTCTCAAAAACAGTTCACTTTAAAAGAAACTCAAGTTACCATAAAGAACTCGTTTGGAAAGAGCTCACCGGAAGATGTACAGCATTCCAAATTTTAAGAATCTCAAAATTTTTCACTTTTAACCGCTGTCTGATGACAGCCCCTACTACTTTGAATATTATCGATACTGTAAAACGTTTTTTAGGCGTTAAGAAAAATGGGCCCAGAGTTAAACTCATTATTAGTTCTGAAAAGCTCGAGACAAGGGTCGCACTCATGGAAGATGGTCTGCTTGAAGAGTACTCGATAGAACGTGATAGCGACCGAAATATCGTAGCCGGTATTTTTAAAGGAAAAGTTCGCAATATTGAGCATGGATTGAAAGCCATGTTTGTGGATATTGGTTTTGAAAAAAATGCCTTCTTGCATTTTTGGGATGCTGTGCCGGCAGCCCTTGACAGTGGTATTGAAGCTGTCCATCGCGGTAAAAACCAACAGGCTAAGAAAAAAATTACAGCTAAAGATATTCCATCCATTTATCCAATTGGATCAGAGGTGATGGTTCAGGTGACAAAAGGCCCTATTGGAACCAAAGGACCACGTGTCACCACCAATATCAGTCTTGCTGGGCGCTACATGGTGCTTATGCCATTTAATGATCAATGTGGTATTTCACGCAAAATTGAAGACCCTAAAGAGCGCTTACGCCTTCGTGATATTCTCACCAACTTAGAATTACCAGAGGGTATGGGGATTATTATTAGAACAGCGGGAGAGGGACAGCGGGCACGTTTCTTTGTACGTGATCTCCATTTTTTACTCGATCAATGGGGTTGTGTGGAGGAGGGGATGAAAACAAAACCAGCTGCAAGTACGTTGATGCTGGAGCCAGATTTGATTGCCCGTACAGTACGTGATTTTCTTACAGATACCGTTGATGAGGTTAATATTGATGACCTTGGTGAGGCAGAGAGGATGCAATCACTTGTGGCACCTATTTCAAAACGTGCTCGCAAGCTAATTCATTATTATAGCGGGGCAAAACCAATTTTTGATCATTTTGGAGTTCAAGAGCAGATTGATAAAGCCTTTCTGCGCCAGGTTTGGCTTCCCTGCGGAGGATACCTTGTCATTGATGAAACTGAAGCGATGATCACCGTCGATGTCAATACCGGTCGTAACAAAGGAAGCAAAGATATGGAAAAAACGTTGCTTCAAACAAATCTTGAAGCCGTTGATGAAATTGCTCGTCAACTTCGACTCCGAAATATTGGAGGGCTTATTGTCTGTGATTTTATCGATATGAAAAGCCGGAAAGATCAGCAGGCGGTCTATCAACGTATGAAGGAACGACTCAGGCGTGATAAGGCTCGCACCCATGTCTTGCCGATCTCTGCATTGGGGCTGATGGAAATGACCCGCCAGCGTGCTCAGGAGAGTATTTCAAGCACCCGCTACACCCATTGTCCTTATTGTGGAGGCAAAGGTATTATTAAAAGTATGATGACCATGAGTGTAGAATTACAACGTGCCCTTCACACCTTAATGAAGCGTCATCAAGATGATATTCATGAATTTAAAGTTACTGTTCATCCTGAGTTGCTCCATCGTTTGCGTCATGAAGATGATGAGCTCCTAGCCGATATACAACGTCGTTATGCCGCTTGCTTAACATTCCGTGCCGATCCTGCTATTCATCTAGAGAAATTTGTCATAACGAACGCTGTTACGAGCGAAGAACTAACAGTGTAACGATCATGATGAAATATTCGGGTTATAATAGTCTCCCTTATTATTAGTGATACGATGAAATTCTCACTAGCATCTAATCTGATCCTCTCTTCCTCAGAGTGGCAAATGATCATTTGTATGGGTGCAAGTCTCTGGCTTCTTTTTGAAGTATGGAGAGGATGGCAGCTCGGTTTTTTTCGAGGATTATTAAAATTTCTGGCACTTATTGTAGCTTGGTTTGCAGGTTCAACAATAGTTGCAACACTGAGCACGCTATTTATTTTTTTATTTCACACTTCATCCTCACTGATTTCCTCAGTGGTTGGAGTTTCGGTAGGAATCATTATTTATTTCATTGTAAATTTCTTATCGGCGCTCCTTTTCAAAAAAACAAATCATTACCGAGGCTTTCTTCGAGGCCTCTTTGGAATTGGTGGAGCTTGTTGGGGGTTGTTGTTTGGTCTCTTTTTTATTTGGGGAACTATTTCTCTCATACGCAGCTTAGGTCTTGTTGGGGAGATGCGACTTTTGAAAGCGGAGCAACAAGGGCTTCCAGCGGTGAGTGACCCATTAGCCTGCAACCTCGTACGTATTAAAAAATCAATAGAGCTTGGCCCGCTCGGAGTCTGGTTTGTTCAAGTAGATCCGCTGACCTCTGCATTCTATGCAAACACAAAAAAAAGCATGATTCTACTTCAGGATCATGATGCCTTTATTCGTTTTATGAATGCTCCAAACACACAGGAGCTTTTAGCTCAACCTCTCATGAAAAAAATGATCAATGATCCTCAGGTTCAACAAGCTATTTCTTCGGGAAATCTTTTTCAACTTGTCAAAAATAAAAATGTACAGCAAGCCTTGAGTGATCCAACCCTGTGGAAGCAATTAAAATCCTTTGATCTCTCTACCGTCCTGAATCAGGCCTGTAAACAAGGTGAAGAGTAATGGGTAATGGGTAATGGGTAATGGGTAATGGGTAATGGGTAATATTCGGGCTAGACTCAAAGACGATTGCTAATTACCGTGATGCTTCCTAAATTTGTTGTGCTTATTACAGAAAAGAAAATATTTTTTCAAAATCCGTGCATCTAGAAAAAACCCCTCCATACCTTGTCACTATTGGGCTTGAAGTGCACGCTCAGCTCAAAACCAAAACAAAAATGTTTTGCTCCTGCCCCGTGGAATATGGAGCTGAGCCCAATACTCATCTCTGTCCCGTCTGTTTAGGACATCCAGGGGCTCTTCCTGTTATTAACAATGAGGCGCTTTGCTTGACAACATTAGCTGGCCTGATGCTTTCATGCGACATTCCACCTGTCTGTAAGTTTGACCGCAAAAATTATTTTTACCCTGACATGCCCAAAAATTATCAGATTTCACAGTTTGATAAACCGTTGTGTCTCGGTGGTGCTGTTCCCCTGCATGAGCGGGCTTATCCTAAAGAAATTCAGAAAACCCCATTGGCTGAAGAAAAACAGATTCGTCTTACTCGGATCCATCTTGAAGAAGATGTTGCTAAAAGTTTTCATTTCGAGTCAACCAGCGGTATTGATTTTAATCGTGCTGGAACTCCCCTTATTGAAATCGTCTCTGAACCCGATATCACTTCACCAGAAGAAGCTTTTGCTTACCTAACGGCCCTCCGCCAAATTTTAATTTATGGTAATATCAGTGATGCTGATATGGAAAAAGGGCAGATGCGTTGTGATGTGAATGTCTCCATACGCCCTCTGGATCAAAAAGAATTTGGGACAAAAATCGAATTAAAGAATCTGAATAGTATTAGTGGTGTCCGTCGTGCTTTAACCTATGAGATTGAGCGTCAGAGAGGCCTTCTTTCACAGGGAGAAAAGCTCTCTCAAGAAACACGCCGTTGGGACGATGATCGTGGTGAAACAACATTGATGCGTATGAAAGAATCAGCACATGACTACCGCTATTTTCCAGATCCTGACTTACTTCCTATTCATACCGAAGAGCTAGTTAGCATAGCAAAAAAAAGAATGCCTGAGTTGCCACAAGTAAAGTGTGCGCGCCTGATCAATGAGTGCGAATTAAGTCCCTATGATGCCGCAGTTCTTACCGAGGATCATGCTCTTGTAAACTACTTTGAAGAAGCCATGCGTCTCTCCTCTCAAAAAGTCCGTCCTAAGATTCTTGCAAATTGGATTATCAATGATCTTTTGAGTGCTTTAGGGACGGCCTCCCTAAGTGTTAAGGAATCACCCATTACTCCGGAAGCCCTTGTGGAGTTGACTTCGTTGATTGAGCAAGGAGCTATTAGCGGGCGTCAAGGAAAAGAGGTTTTTGCAGAAATGATGAGCAGTCAAAAAAGCCCATCCTCGATCGTTGAGGAAAAAGGTTTACAACAAGTCAGTGATAGTGGTGCTATTGAAGGCTTCTGCGACAGCGTTATTGAAGCAAATCCATCAGTGGTCGCAGATTTCAAAGCAGGTAAGGAGGCAGCCTTGAATTTTCTCAAAGGACAGGTCATGAAACTTTCTAAAGGCAAAGCAAATCCTGCGCTTGCTGGAGAAATCTTGTTAACCCGGATATTGCATACTGATGGTGATTAGAAAGCCAAGAAAGTTGATGGGGTACCACCGGCAGTCCGAAGACCGCGGTCTCCCGACCGCCGGTAGTGTATGCATCAGGATTCGCTGCGCCTCACAACGAATCAGTATGAAATATGCGGGCTAGCTTGAATCGTTTCCTGAAAAAGAGCATTCGATTTTATTTTGCAGTAAGAGGAAAATTTTCTCATTCCCAAAAAAAGAGCCACACTCAGAATCAGAACTGTAAAAAAAACGATCAATAGGGAGTTGATTTTCTTCATGATTGTTGGAGGCTAGCCCGCATATTTCATACCGATTCTGCTGCGGCTTGCGAACACCTGATGGATACTGCGTCAGTCTCGAATTGCTCCTCGGGCAGTATGAAACATACAGCCGTCGTCGCAATCCATCACCTTCGTTGACTCGCTCGCTCCCGCTCGTCTCGCCCTTTCA
>Ga0114975_10002784_pt1 | contig 11890 bp, 21 predicted proteins | sample S_130626_EF_Meta_FD_87031 | JGI IMG/M metagenome (GOLD analysis project Ga0114975, IMG submission 87031) | Freshwater microbial communities from Lake Simoncouche, Canada to study carbon cycling - S_130626_EF_MetaG | ecosystem: Environmental > Aquatic > Freshwater > Lake | place: Lake...
GTCTTCATATGATTTGTCCACAATGATATCAAATCCGTTGCGTTCGTAAACGGCCAGTTCGTCGTAATAGCGTGTCATAGCGGCTCCTTAGGCAGGTGTCAACATCTTACGGAAGTCGTTCATCACTACACGGAACGCTCGCTGTTCAATGTTAGTGAACTCTTCTAAGTTGTCCTGCATATACTGCAGAGTCTCTAAGAGGCCGTCGCCTGATCTCTCTTTGATCTCGCTGATATGTACCATAGCTTCTGTAAATGTCATCTCTGCTCCTTAGTGTGTATGTCGCTATTATAGCAAGGTTTTACCACATTGTCAACCAATGACCCTTTAGCAATCAGGGTCAAATGATTCCCACTCTTGTGCTTCATCGGGCTGACCGTCATCCTCATCCTCCTCTTCAAGCAGGTCGTTGCATCGCATCATGTCCGCTACATCGTCCTCGCTCATATAAGCAAGGCACATGTCTGCCACCGCATGAGGATCGATCAAGCCCTCTTCAATCATGTCCAACAATCGATTAGTCTCTTTACGCATAAGAACTCCTTGTTAGTGTAGAACAATTATAGCACGGTTTTACCATGCTGTCAATCGATTAATAGTGATGACGTGAACCCGCATAGTTAAAGTCATCCATGGGATCCGAGTACTCAATGACTGTGAGCATGTTAGCAGGCACTCTCCACAAGCCGTTGACAGTCTGTACTGTGACATACTTGATGGCAATCTTAGTCACAACCCCAGTGACGTTGCGACCCTGCTTGGCACTGTTGAAGTTGACATTGTCGCCAATGCTCAATGCACGTATGGCCGCCTTGCCCAAGCGAGCCTTGGCATACTTGATTGAGTCAATCAGGGAACTAAGTTCCTCGTTGGTGAACTTGCCGGAAATGATCTCTGCTGTGACTGTTTGAATACTCATTGCTGACTCCCTGTTAAAAATGTTATTGTAGCATGGTTTTACCATTGCGTCAATCAAAGCCCCATCAATCTCCACGGGTATCAGTATTCAACGCAGGTTTGATCAAGCGTCGAATCTCAACTTCCCTACGGTGTGCGGCGGCCTTGCCTCTGATGACCTCGTGTATATAAACAGCAATCTCACTCTTGTCATTGAGCTCGCGTAGTGCAACACACAATGACCAGTCTTTGTTCTCTTTCTTAGCACGATAAAAGTGTTTGGCCGCACGGCTCAACACACTCTTGTTCACAGTGGTCTCGGTCTTGGCAGTGACGCCAATGTAGTTCCGGCCATTGACCACCAACTCATATATGATATGATTGCGATCGACTCGGCGTTTGCGGGTAGTGTTTTTTGTGTCCATACAGTGATTATACAGTGGTTTTACCAAGTTGTCAACCAAAAGCCCGCAAAGTCGACTGTGTTCTTTTAGCCACAGTTGACGGCACTTCAATTTGGACATATAATACGCATACACTAACACAAAAGGAGCCCATATGTCTTTTAACACTACTGCAAAAGCTCGCATTATCGCTAATAAAAAACTAGGTACTGTTAAACTAGTTGTCGCATTTAATGTGCATAAAAAATATGATAAACACGATAATCTTTATTATGCTTTCCCCGTACAAAAAAAATGCGATTATGTTAGCGGAGACATAATGCCCACAGAAGTACTTAATACACTAACACAAGCTAGTATATATATTCGCAGTAATAATATAGAACTAGTTGCTTAATCGTAAACAAAAAGGAGATATTAATATGTTAGATTATAAACAACGTTTAGATAATGCCATGTTGCAATTACAAATGATTATCGATGAAGAATATGAAGATAATGATAATGTACAAACAGCATTTAATAACTTAGCAGTAGCTTTAGATGAAGAAACTGCTCGTAGCATTAATAGTTAATCGACAAGAAAATAGGGATAATATTATCCCTATTCCCAGTATTTGATATACGCAGGTATCGTTATCAAATCCCCGCCAACTTATTCCTATTATACAAGATAATGAGTCCTAACCCCTAGAAGTGGATGGGTTATTGGTTTGGCGCAGTAGCGGGTCGTCTATGACTAGCCTCATCTGTCCTCGGAGATCCCCCAGACTTCTAGCTCCTGATCTCGTAATACAGCATATATCCTGCATCCTCGGGTTTGAATCTAACATTGATCAACCACTTTAACATAGTCTATGTTATAATGGTGGGCCCCCCGTGAGTCGAACACGGCACCAATGGATTATGAGTCCACTGCTCTAACCAACATGAGCTAGGAGCCCTATATATACACTATATACACTACAGTGATTTCTCACTATATACACTATACAGCAAGTACTTATTATACAGTCAAAGTTGTTAGAAGTCAACGTGAACTGTGAATAACCTGAGGGAATGGTGGAGAATTCTGGTCTATTCTGACTCAAAACACAGCCAATCTGAGGGAATTCTGGAGTCATTCAGGCGGTTATCCTGGGAGAATTTGGGAGAATTCTGGAGAAAAGTGTGATAAAGTGCAAAAAAGTGCAACAGAATTTTTCTGAAGACCGTGGGGATGAGAGGCTATCGTAGAATACTCTGCCCCATTCCCATCCATTCTCCCACCGTAGACCACCATCCTCCAGGTAAAACCACTCTCCCTCCATAGGCCCCTCTAGCGGGGTATTCATATATAGATCACTCTAGGCCACTACAGCGGGGCATTTGTATATAGTGTGTATATACAGTGTAGTCACGCTGTCGGAGCAATCCCCAATTCATCTCTAGCGGGGTATTCACGTATGCATAACTAGTGTATATATGTTCAAGTTCATTAGACTGTTAATCACTGTAGCTCTACTCTTAACCACTGCGGGTTGCGCCACTATAGAGTCTGCTACGGGTGTAGATCGTGTATATCAAGCGGCCATTGCTGACACTGCTACCACTGCTGTTGCATTGACAAATGGTGCACATGAGCTCAATCCTTTGGGCTTTGCTGGTGCTAGTATTGGTAAACTGGTCTACTTATATATACGTAAAGATCTAACCGCAGAACAGCAGAGTCAATACGATCGAGTTGCCACCAGCTTATGGACGGGTGCGGCTGCCAACAATGCTGTACAGATCTTGGCTCCGGGCACAGGGTTATTACTATCGTTGAGTTTGGGCATATACGTGGGACTCACTGTATGGACAGAGTGGTAAAAAAATTCTTGCGCTGTCGCTTCGCGAGTGAGTCAGTGGTAAATATCATATATGAGAGTCTTATGTTATGAATGTTATTCAGATATAGATACACATGAACAGCTTTGGCTCTACAGTGAATGGGTTCACACTTCGGCTTTTACCGCTAGGTTCTACATCAGGGAAGATCGAGTCAGTGCTGTACTGTTAATAGATCCCACGTTGATTAGACGACAAGAAGATGACTACTATATATAAAACCTTCATTGCCCTGGTGTTATTGGCTGTATTCTCTGTGACTTATGCACAACAACGTAGCCAATCAAAGACTGTGATCTGCGACAGCAGTAAGGTGATATTTGACTCACTGGCAGATGACTACCAAGAGTCTGTGGTTTGGACCGGTAATAGCCCTATACAATCAACCACAGTGGCTCTGTTTGTCAATGGTACAACAGGGGCTTGGACCATGGTAGAGTTTAGAGATAGTTGGGCCTGTGTATTAGCTGTGGGCAATGGTGCTAGAAAGTTGCACACTGGCACTGTAATTTAATCGTTAAATACCAGTATGATCACCGCAACACCTCCCATTACTCTACAAGACATTCAAAATGAATATGGTACCAGTGGTATAGTTGCTTCTAGTACGCCTGCTGGCCTAGATCCCTTGCCCACTGCCATGTTGGATTTCCTGGGTCGCAGTGCAACCACAATTAGTCTCAGCAGCCTACCCAATCCTCTTACCGGCTTTGATCTCTACGATCCCTATAACAACAACGCGGTACAAAATTATGTAAATTTCAACCCCGATGGCACTTTTCAAGGTGCGGGCCATAACCAACCAAGTTTCTATACTGGTAATTGGCTCAGTCCCACAACCTCAGGTGTGGGCAGTAATTATTGGATAAGATTTACTCGAACCTTCTACAATCAAATATCCAGTGGTGCAAGTACTACACCCAGTAGCGGTTGGCTGAGTTTGACCATCGCTCGCCCACTTGAGCTCTTCACCTACACTGGCATTGGTGGACGAACTGAAGCCCAATGGACCATAGAAATAAGCTCAAATTCCTCGGGCAGTAATATTGTTTACTCTATCACTGGGTTTACCATGTACATAGACATTGAATAAAGTCAATCGATCTGTACGTCTACCAATTGGCACTTTGAGTTGAATATGTAGTAGGCATTGATCTGTTGGTAGCTGACCCAAATACAGTCATTGCCCGGTCTAACTTTATAGTCTTTGACGCCTTTACGGGCTAGGTCTTGTTCCACTACTAAGAGTTCTAGTGGGTTTAGTTCATTGTTCATATATGTCTATGCTGATTGTGTTGCCCATGCGTACATTATACACTGAAAACCTAACAGCTTGCTCTAAATTGGGGAATATTTTCCGGCAACGTAGGGTTAATTGGTAATAATAGACTTGATACTGTTTCATCGATCATCCAACCAGGGTAGGAGTTGGTGTTGTCTTTGCACATAGTTAGCCCAGGTAGATCTAGCCGTGTTGTTGACTTCACAGCCCAGCCATTGAGCTAGTTCTAACAGCAGTTGCTCATGGTCGTGGATAATACGCCACAGATCGACACGCCATATTAGTTGTTCTATGTCAGGGTGGTAGCGGGTTTCCGGTTGCCAAATTGATTGTTGATCCACTTGATCACAGGGCCAATCTTGGCATCGATTAAGGCACAGTATTTCCACAGCCCAATCGGGTAAATTGAACGCAGGTAGATTTTTAATCAACCCACGTCTTGCTGGGGAGTTAGCCCAGGCAAGTTCTAGATTTTTCAACGCTTTTGGTAAGTAGACTTTACTACGATCTTCGCGTTTATGGTAAACATTGGCGTAGAATCTAAGCCGCATCTGCTCACTGACAGTGATAATCAAATACCGACTGTTGGGAAACTTTTGTTGGCTGTCAGACCAGGTATTAGGCGGATCGTGATCTGGTATGATCAGATCAATGTTTTGAGGCAACCAACAAATATGGTCTTGCATGTTGTCGGTGTCGGTGTTGTTAAAATTGTGGTCGAAAACAGGTAAATTGTCGAACATCCTTGTCTTGGGTGTTATAACTAGTCCCTGTTCAATCCATTTTACCAAACAGGCATCGGCATGGCCTTTATCGGGAAAGTCTTCTACTTGGGCTAGTTCAGGCCATAAAAGCTGTCCGGCAATCAAGGCTAGAAATGCCCCACCAGCCCCCGGCGGATATTTAATCCAAAATATTTTATTATCGAATTGCATTATGTGAGTATTTAATCAACCCACTGACAGTAATTTTTAAATTCTGAATGAGCCCGACGCTGTCCAGATGTAGACATGATAGCCGTCTTGGTTTCCGTAAATTGGGCTACCGGTGACCTGACTGACAGTGTTATAGGTATTGGGCCAACGTATAACCACAGCACCTCCGCTACCTGCCTCGCCATTTGAAGAAGCTATACCTCCACCTCCACCCCCACCATAGCCTAGACCGTGTTCACCTATGGCTGCAGATATAGGGTTGCCAAAGTTGGTATAAGCATTCATACCACCACCACCACCGTTGGCTACATCATACTGGCTGATTGGCCAAGTTATTTGATTGCCGCTGGCTGCTCCATTAGAGCCTGTGGCTGATACCCCCCAAGCACCCCCACCACCTGCGTAGTATAAGCTGTTGGTATAAGTAGCTGCCGCACCATCACCCCCACCCCCTGAGCCCAAAGCTGGGAGACTGGTAGCGTTAGCCCCTCCTCCACCTGACCCCCTAGGCACACGCCCTTCAGAAGCACTGGCCAGCCAACCTGCTCCACCCCCGCCTCCACCCATGACTACATTGAGCCAGTCACCTGGAGCTCCTGCACTGTCTACAGTTATGCTAGAATCATTGCCCTGACTACCAGTGCCTCCGGAAGTTCCTGCAGGCCCTCCTGGGCCACAGATTACAGTATAAGTTTTACCGGGTACAATATAAGGGCAAACGCCAATTTCAAATCCACCGGCTCCGCCACCACCCCCTACTCCGTTGGTATAGCCTGTGGCACTGCCACCCCCACCCCCACCCCCTGAAACAAGGTACTCAAACCTAGGAGTTGTGCCCGTTGTTATTTTAGAAACTGCCCATTTGAGGCCGCCAAACATACTGAGATTGTTGATTGAGATAGTAGTCATATAGTAGATATTTATATATTAACTCAGCGTAAATATCTAATGCAAGCACTTTGGGACAGGTATCCAGAATTGCCCTACCAGGCCGCAGTGCCGTGGCCGGTAGTTTACTCGCCCGAAACTTACAATCAGGATTGGGTAGAAAGTGTTGCTCTAATAGAAAACTGGCTAGAGGATCGTGTGGGGCATCATTGGGTCTGCTGGACTTGGACCTGCTGGAGTTTAGTTGAAAAAGTCAACTACTGCGGAGTCAGCTTCAAATACGATCGTGATCGCACTCTGTTTCTGTTGCAGTGGAGCGATAGATAAATTAGCGATAAATATCGCTATAACACTAAAGGTTGATACAACATGGTCATGGCAAGTTCCGGATATATTGATTTAAAAGGCGGCACCACGGGCCGTAGCGTGGCCACAGAATTGGGCAACTCTGGCGATCAAGATATAATCTCTGCGGCTACTCGTACCTTAACAGGTAAAGCATCTGGAAACATACTCATGCCCGATGACTTCTGGGGGAAGAGCAATTTTACTCCATTCTTAGCGGCCTATACCACTGTGGGCACAACTAACCTAACAGTACCTTCGGGCTGTACAGCCATTGAAATGATTGTTGTCAGTGGGGGTGGATCAGGCGGTGGTACTGACACAGGTACTGGAGCCAATGCTGGATATCACTGCGGTGGCGGTGGTGGCGGTGGGGGTGTCACAGTAGTCACTGTCTCCGTTAGTGCTGGCCAAAGTATAACTGTAGTAGTAGCCGCAGGTGGAACCAATGGTGGAACAAATCCAAACAACTGGACCTATGGTGGAGTTAGTAGTGTGACTGTAGGGGGAGTGACCTATGGTGGCAATGCTTCGGCTTGGGGTGCTAGAGGATACTTTGCCGTTAAAGCTGGTACCGTTGGTCCCGGCGGAATCAGTGGATTCCCACAATCTAGTGCCGCTGGCGCCGGCATAGTTAACCGCGGATCGGGCGGCGGTGGCGGTGCGGGTGGCGCAGGAAGTAATGCAACAGGCTCGAACGTTGCCACCGGGTTTGGAGGACACGGCGGTACTGGAGGAACTTTCAGTATAACCGGTTATAGCTTTAACGGCGCCGGTGGCGGCGGCGGCGGCGGTACTTTTGACGGAGGCTCTGCAGGAGTCCCCGGTGGCGGTAATGGCTTTGGCGAAGATGCCTATGGCTTTGGTGGCGGTGGTGGTGGTGCACAAGGAGAAACTCCAGCTGAATTTGCTGGGACTCAAGTTGGCGGCAACGGTGGCCAAGGTGGCATTGTTTTTTGGTACAAATAATTATGGAATATACAATATTAGATTTTTCTCTGGTTAGAGGAACAATAACAGTATCCTTTAGAAATCATTTGCTTGCCCCGCAAGCACCCGAATCATCACCCGATTTATTAGATCAGTTGCCCGCAACCAAAGTATTAAATTATAATGCTCCTAGAAAGAATGGTGTTTATCTAGAAGGTGCTGAGTTAGACGATTACATTTGTATGCTAGCCGGAGAATCATTGAGTGGAGCACTGACCCAGGAAGAATTAGATCAAATGATATTAGAAATGGCCACTGATGATCCTGCAACCATCACAGGTGGACAAGACATCATGGCCAAATACGTAGAATATCTAGAGGCACAGGGTACATCTCCGGATGTTATAGAAGTGCTAAAAAAGATTTAAGGTAGCCAAGTCCAATGGCCGCCATGTACAGGAGTTAGTCCAATATGGCTACGCTGTATAAAATAACGATCAGTGCCTATATGTAATTGGTCTACTATGTTGCTGTAGACGCTGTCAATCATAACTAGACTTTGGGCACCTTCTAGGACTTTCAACCAATCGAATATTGAATCACTTTGTGGAGTTAGATAGATCTTTTGCCAGTCTGCAGGTATCACTGAGTCATCAAAGTTAGCACGGCAATCACTGCCCTCTAAATGGATAACACAATAGTTAGGATTCTTAACTACTCTATCATAGAGTGCTTGTTCACGTTGAGGATTACGAGTTAGACATTCTGCTAATTTCCATTTGTCTAGGAAAGGCACACCTGCTTGAATGTATTTGTATTGATCAAACTTAGTGTATTGAAAGAACTTTTCATCTGTAAACTCTGGATGTCCGGTCAGTGCTTGATACAAGCATATAGTTTCATCAACACCGAAGTTTCGGAGTCGTTGCATAGGCACATCCCAAAAGAACGCACCTGTGTCTACAGGAATTGGAATCCATTTGATCCAAGGCACTGTATCTCGAAAGTTGGACACAAACTCATCACAGATAGGCCAAAGGATATCCCAGCCCTGGTCATAGTAGTGTTTGGCAATGGGCAGGGCAATGACAACATCGCCTAGCCCACGTGATTGTATAATTCCTAGTTTCTTGCGTTTATTCATTTATTCTAGTATAGTTTAAAACATTGCCCATACCATATTGGGCTTCGGCTAATTGTTTAGCCGAATAATCGTCGTCAGCCCAAATAACGGTATTAGCTGTTCTCAACTCTGTGATTCGAACCCAAATAGCATATTTGTACATGACAAACTCCTTGTGTGTTAATATGTTAATATTATAACACGATTTTACCTAAATGTCAACCTTGATGTCTTATAACCCATGCTTCCCATTCTGTAGTACCCATGTATCCAAGTTGGTTAAGATCATCAGCTAGAGATTTGGCTTCATGACCTGCTTCAACGTCCGAAGTGTAGTTCGAACCTAGTTTAACTTCTTTATTGTCTTTTGGGCATCTAGCGGCCACTGTATAAGTTGTTGTCATTTTAAAACCAATTTGCTCGTGGATGATCTGGAAAATAGCATTCGTTGCGTTCTTTGGGTAGGTCTCTTCTCAGCTCACACCAAAATTCAAGTCCTAGTCCGATTGCCAATGCTAGGCACTGACTCTGGTTGCCAATAAACACATTTGCACCTGCAATCACGCTGGCCAACTCTAACATATTTTCTGTGGGATAATATTGGACACTCCATCCAACTTCGCGTTCAAAGGCCCGATGTTCATCTGGAAGACCTACAAAGATACACTGACTCTTGTATTGATCAGCAAGAGCTCGCCAACCTGCAGGTGCAGGATCAGCTTTCCATCGTTGAGTTCGATTGATCACACACTTGGCCAGTGTTTTGGGCTCCGGCACAGTTAACCAGGCATTGTTTCTTAGACTCTTCTTGTCGTCTAGGTTGAAACAATCAGCATAGATATCTACATAATTTCCAGGATGCCCCACAAATGGCAACCTGAACTTGTCTAGGTTATGTGTTATGGCATCAGCCTTTGGATCCAATGTTCGGAAGTCTGTGATATACTCCTGTGCCAACATAAAGGTTTTCATGAACTCAAAGTCTTTTTGAGTTAATCTTCCTTTATGAAATTCTGCAGGTAAGGCACCGTAGTAGTTCATACCAATCCAATCCATTTGGTTAAGGTGTAGGTAAAACTCACCGGGTCCGAAATGTTTGACTACGGGTAGACTATAAATTAAGTCCCCCATTGCTCCAGAATGCTTGAATGTTTTCATAAGAGTATTTAAAATAGTAATTGTTTATTATAAGCGATCTTGAGCGGAACCGCAAATAGTTTTTGTCCATTAACTACTAGGATAAGTATTGATATGAGAGAACACCCTTTAAACAAAGAAAATCCATTTATTAGAGGATATTACATTGATCCAAATATTTGCGACCGAATATTTGAAGAATCTAACAACAATAGATCAGATTTTAAATCTGGAATTAAAGAATATGATGATTATTTGTTAACATGTTTTGATCAATCAGTATATAATCCTTATATCGAGTCACTGTTTAGCATCATTGAAAACTATAAAAAAGAATTTCCGGTTTGTTATCAATCAGTAATGAAGTGGGCATTATGTTCACAAATTAAAATACAAAGATACCAACCAGGCAAATATTATAGTGACTGGCATTGCGAAAATGTCGGAAGCACTGATACAATCAACGGCCAAAGACACTTAGTGTATATGACATACCTTAATGATTTATCAGACGGAGGAGGCACCGAGTTTTATTCTCAAAAACTAACGGTAAAACCGGAAAAAGGTCTAACATTGATTTGGCCTGCAGATTGGACACACCATCATAGGGGTGTAGTTTCAAATACAGAAGAAAAAATTATTATTTCAGGCTGGTGGAATTTTGTCCCCCAGAAGTAAAAAAATGAGTCAATGGACACGTAATTCAGAATTGCCTCTCAATCACATCACATGGATTGATGATCCTTTTGAAAACTATCAAGTTCCTGAATGGGAACAGACCTATGAGTTGATATGGTATGTTGATCCTGCTATACTTGAACTACCGGATCGTATTTGGGCAGTAAAGTGGACACCTCCTAGTGACGTTCTTGCAGGTACCAAAGACATGGGCAACCTATTTGAAGCCGACAATCGATTTGATGTAGTATTCCTTAGCTACAATGAATCTAACTACCTTGCTAATTTACAAAAAGTCAAAGAGTTAGTGCCTTCTGTGAAATCCTTAAATGGTGTAAAAGGTATATTCCAGGCACACAAAGCAGCCGCATACGTTGCCAACACAGACATGTTCTTTGTAGTTGATGGTGATGCGGAAATCTTACCAGACTTTGACTTTGGCTACCGCCCGGGTATATTTGATCGAGACTGCATACATATTTGGCACAGCCGTAATCCTGTTAACAACTTAGAATATGGCTACGGTGGAGTCAAACTGTTTCCACGTAGGTTATTGATAGATGCTGTCTATGGTGATCAGGTAGATGTAGCAACATCATTGACAACTAAAATAAAAGTAGTTCCCGAAGTCAGCAACATAACTGCGTTCAATACTGATCCTTTCAATACCTGGAAGTCAGCGTTTAGAGAGTGTTCAAAACTTGCCGCCGAAACAATAAGTAATGATGCCGAGACCGGCGAACGTCTAAAAGTGTGGGCCGAACAAAGCAAGGACCCACATGCTACACGAGGAGCTCGAGAAGGAGCCTGGTGGGGTAAACTTAATAAATCAAACGTAGAACAACTTCGATTGATTAATAACACTGAGTGGTTAAGAAATAGATTTGACCAGCAGGACGTTATTGACCTAATACGAGAAAAGATACCTAAATGACTATAACATTAACAAAAAAATACATACGACTTGAACACGCAGAAACTAAAAATGCTGATGTGTTAGTGGTCAACTGGTGCTTAGGAAATACCTGCAACTTTGCCTGTAGCTACTGTCCAACTGGCCTGCATGATGGAAGCAAACGTTGGCCCAACCCAGAAGCTATTAAAAACTTTATTCTTAAAGTAAAAGAAGCACACCCTACTAAATTACTTTATTTTGAGTTTACAGGCGGTGAAGTCACTCTATACAAACATTTTGTAGACATCTGCCAGTTCTGTACTCAACAAGGTGTTAAGGTAGGATTGATCAGTAATGGTAGTAGAACCATTCGTTGGTGGGAAGAAAATAAACAATTCTTTGATCATGTCTGCCTAAGTTATCATCCTGAGTTTGCTGATGATCAACATTTCATGGAAGTTGCTAAACTCTTGCATAATGATCTACGTACTCATATAAACATTATGA
>Ga0114975_10002789_pt1 | contig 11876 bp, 9 predicted proteins | sample S_130626_EF_Meta_FD_87031 | JGI IMG/M metagenome (GOLD analysis project Ga0114975, IMG submission 87031) | Freshwater microbial communities from Lake Simoncouche, Canada to study carbon cycling - S_130626_EF_MetaG | ecosystem: Environmental > Aquatic > Freshwater > Lake | place: Lake...
CTCTTTTTAGTCATACGAATAGTTTGTGAGCTATTACTCTTAATGTTTTCGCACCAAGCTAAAGTTTCTTTTAATAAGTCTGCCTCTGGTACACACTTATTAATGAGGCCAATTCTTTCAGCCTCTTTTGCATCAAACCGTTTTGCTAAGAAAATCATCTCGCGTGCAATCCGCTCACCAACAATGCGTGGCAAATATTGAGTCGCGCCCACTGTTGGACAAGCCCCTACTTTTGCACCAGTTTGGCCAAAAACAGATTTTTCTGAACCAATTACCAAATCACACCACAAAGCGAGCTCATGACCTCCGCCAACACACCAACCATTGACCATTGCGATCGCTGGAATCGGAATACCACGAATGGCCATGGCCAAACCTAGCATCCGATCATTCCACATGGAAGCATTTGTAAAAGTGAGGCGTTTCATTGCATAGAAGTCGCCACCAGCAGAGAAAGCCTTATCTCCAGCACCAGTAAAGACTACACAAGCAATTGAGGGATCTTCTCTCGTCAGCTTTACTGCATCAATCATTTCATCCAGTGTTTGCTCTCTAAAAGCATTCAACACTCGTGGACGATTAATCGTAATCCAAGCAACTTGATCCTTGACTTCAAAAAGAATGTCCTTGTACGGCTTTTCTGGTTTGATGCTCATCTTATCTCCGTGAAATTTGTGATTGGTTTTCTTAGATAAATATAAAGATATTTATTCGCTGAGTAAATAATACCCAAAAAAAATCAGGTCATAGACAAATTAAATATACGGACAAGTTGGATCTTAAAATCCCTCAAAGGAAGCTAACTGGCGTTACTTAAGCCAACTGTCATACCACCGCATACATACAGTGTTTGTCCTGTTACAAAGCTGGCTCGTTCATCCATCAAATACGCTGCCGCATGAGCGATATCCTCGGGCTGTCCCATTCTCTTAACAGGGATACTTTCAATAATCTTGATAGTCTTGGGAGCGCCCGGTGGATTGCCAGATGTAAATAATTCCGTTGCAATAGGTCCTGGTCCAATTGCATTCACGGTGATGCCAAATTGCGCCAGCTCAAGAGCCCAAGTTCTTGTCATGCCCTGCAGTCCTGCTTTAGTAGCGGAATATGCAGTACGCTCTTCCTTCCCTAAAGCTGCTCGGCTAGCAATATTGACGATTCTTCCAAAATTGGCTTTACGCATGTAAGGCAATAAACATTGGGCTAGCACCATGGGTGCCTTGAGATTTAATGCGCATACTGCATCAAAATCTTGATCAGTCACATCCTCCAGAGTGCCTGGCTTGATGATCCCTGCATTATTTACCAGCCTTACTATTTCGGTACGGCTTGCGATTTCTTGAATTAACTTTTTTACGGCACCACTGTCCGTAATATCAATACAGTGAAATGCTTCTCCCTCTAAGAGGCCTGAAGGAGCTGAGCGATCGAAATTAATCACTTGGTATCCATCTTCAGTCAAGCGTGTTGCGATCGCTCGACCTATTCCGCGGCTAGCCCCTGTAATCAGTACATTCTTTTTATTCACGCAAGCTTCTCTTTCAAAAAAAGTTTTAAACGAATCTCCGGTAGCTTAATATGGGACTGCAATCGAGGTAGCAAAATGAACAGTTAGGGTACTGAATAACACTGAAAGATAGCTGGAGAATTTGAGCATTTTTTAATACCTCTTGAACTGGTAATAAGTTGTGAAATTTAGTACATCATTTGAATCTATTGACTAAGAGCTGCACATCGGTGGTTTTCTTTGAGCAAATTGGGTCTTCTGCTCAAAGGCATAAGCTAACTGCAGTATTCCAAAATCATCTCGGTGACGTCCAACAATCTGAATACCTACGGGTAAGTTATCACTGGTAAAGCCTGCTGGTACTGAGATTGCAGGGTTACCCAGCGCACTAATGTGATAAGCCGATTTTTGCCAATCAATATAGGTGTTCATTTTGACTCCGTTAATCTCCTGCGGAAACTCCAGATCTATTGAAAATGGAGCCACCTGAGATACGGGCAATACTAAAAACTCATATTTCTTAAAGAATTCGCGCATACGGTGATAGAGCTCAGTTCGCTTGGCTTCAGCCCTAGCCAATTGAGGCCCCGTAATAGGAAGACCTTGCTCGGCATTCCAGATTACTGTATCTTTAAATTGAGTGCGATGCTCCTTTAATAATGGCGTTATGCGTAACTCAGTTCGCCAAGCACGCCACAGCATGAAGATTTCATCAGCCTCAGAAATATTCGGCTCATCATTAATCACCTCACAACCCAAATCTTGAAACACAGCCCTAGTCGATTCAACTACTGTGGCCACTTCTGGCTCTACAGGTAAACCACCTAAATTTGCACTAAAGGCAATCTTGCAGCCTTTAAATGATCTTATTAGAGGATTTAAAAATATCTCGCCAGGCGCTTCTAAAGAAATTGGCGAGCGATCATCTGGCCCTGACATTGCTGCCATCGCTAAGGCTACATCCTGAACAGTGCGCGCCATGGGACCAGGGACACTCATGGTGTACCAACCCAATGACTCTGGCCATGATGGCACCCTTCCCACTGAAGGTCGTATACCAACTAGATTACAAAAACTAGCGGGGTTACGTAAAGATCCACCCAAATCTGTTCCATCAGCAATAGAGATCATGCCGCTAGCTAAAGCAACCGCACCGCCACCAGAAGAGCCTCCACAGGTCTTGGTGAGATCATAAGGATTAGGAGTCGAGCCAAACACTGCATTAAAGGTCTGACTACCAGCACCAAATTCTGGGGTATTGGTCTTACCTAAACTAATCCCTCCCGCTTTCTTGAGACGCTCAACCGGCAAGGAATCAACATCTGGAACAAAATCTTCAAATGCCAGAGATCCAAAAGTGGTTCGAACACCTTTCGTTAAAAATAAGTCTTTGTGCGCAACAGGTAGCCCATGCAATATTCCCACTTCGGTATTTTTCTCGATCTCTTGATCTGCAGCATATGCCTCAGCCATAGCAGAGTCAGCAGTTAAAGTCACAATCGCATTTAAGACTGGGTTATAACGCTCGATTTGATCTAGATGGGCACGAATCAGCTCTTGCACTGAAATTTTTTGCGAGCGAATCAGTTTTGACTGCTCGGTTGCTGATAAAAAGCATAAATCTTCATTTAGCATTTTTGAATTGTCTCTTGTCTATATTTTTTGTATTTCTAGTATAGGCGAGGATTTTGCTAAGCAATGGTGCAATACAGCAAATATCATCGACTGATCGCTTACCAGTTAAGACTGCTACCTAACATCCAGTAAATGGATTAGGTTTTAAGCCATTTCGAAAACAAGGCTTCCGATATAAAATTAGAGGATGCACTTATCCACTAAGACAGTTACAAAATATTCTAAAGAGCTTCAAGAGCTCGGCTTCACAGATTACGAGGCCAAGATCTATATTTCCCTATTACAGAGCTCTCCAGTAACGGCTTATGAGATTAGTAAAAATAATGCTCTACCCCGCCCAAACGTATATAGCGCTCTAGATAGTCTTGAAAAGAAACAGGCTGTGCAAAGGGTTAGCCTAGACCCGGTTCGGTTTGTACCCGTTAATCCAGCCACTCTTTTTAGTAGAATTTCTAAAGCCGTACAGGATCGTTGCCTGGCCCTTGAAGTTGGACTCGAAAAGCTCCAACCCGAAGAAAAAACCCATTATGTTTGGAATATTGATAACTCTGATGAGGCTCGCTTAAAAATAAGCCAACTCATTCTTGAAGCCAAATCGCATATTTGGATAAAAGCACACTTTGAAGAACTGTTTCCTCATCTTGAAGAATTAAAGCTTGCCTCAAAAAGGGGGGTATCACTTCTCTTTATTTTGTTTGGTGACTCAAATCAAATTAAGCAATTCAATTTTTCAAAAAATTGCAGTGTATTTGCCCATGAAGGAGATGGCACTGTCGTAGGCCTTGGAAGATACCTGATCACTCTTTCAATTGACTTTAAAGAAGCATTAATCGTCAATATGAAAGAAAACACTGGTGCGTTCACACAAAGTCAGCCTATAGTCAATCTGGCCGATAGCTTAATTCGTCATGAGATTTACTTGGCGGAAATTTTCAAGCACTTTAGTGCTCTGCTAGAAGAAAAATTCAACCCTGGCTTATTTGAGCTTCGTAAAAAATACCTACCAAAAGAACAAGTGGTCGAACTCAAGCAACGGATTCAGGCAAAAAAAGTGCCAGTCAAAACGAAGTCAAAGTAACCCAGTTTATTTCTGAGTAACAGCTTTTCCGGCGGAATCTCCTGCTAGCTTTCCAAAAACTGCGCCGGAAGTAAGTCCAGTGCCACCAGGGTAGTTGTAATAGAACAATCCTCCTACCATTTCTCCGGCTGCATATAAGCCGGGAATGGGCTTTCCTGCCTCGTTCTCAACTTGACCATGATTGCTAATCTTCACACCACCAAATGTAAAAGTGACGCCACAAGTTACACCATAGGCTTCGTACGGTGGTGTATCAAGCGTATTGGCCCAGTTTGATTTTGGAATCTCTAGACCCTTGGTACCACGACCATCTTTAACCGCTAAATTTAATGGTACATCAGTCATGACTGAATCGTTAAACGCCTTCACAGTCTTTACAAATGCTTTGGGGTCAACACCCTCTAACTTCTCTGCCAACTCTTCAATAGTATTGGCTTGAACTTTAGTCACTTGACGAATTCTGTATTCATCTCGAAGCTTGGGGCTTATTTTTGCGTCAAATACCTGCCATGCAAACATATTGGGCTGCTCTAAAACAACCTTGCCGTATTTTGCATACGTATAGTTTCGAATATCCGCACCCTCATCCACAAAGCGCTCACCTCGCGCATTAATCATGATTCCATATGGGTAGCTATGCTTTTGGTAACTATCCCCAACAACGAGATCACCAAATGGGGGAGCATTCATATCCCAAGAGACGGAGTGGCATCCAGACCATTGCCCATAAGCCATCGCGCCCACTTTGAGGGCCATATTAATACCCCCGCCAGTGTTAAAGCGAGTTCCTCTTACTTTTGCTAAGTCCCAATTGGGACCTAAGTAGCGCGCTCGCATTTCAGCATTACTCTCAAATCCACCCGAAGCCAAGATCACTGCTTTACAAAAAATATCCACTTTCTTATTTCCAACGCGGACCTTAACGCCAATAATTCCATCATCCCCTTCGAGCAATTCAATGACAGGCGTTTCATAAAATATCTTGATGCCATCTCTGATTGCAGCCTTATGTTCCAGCTCTACTAGACCTTCTCCTCCACCCCAAGTTTCGCAAGCTAACCCACCAAAAAATTTAAACTTTCCATCTATCTTGTGGGCTTGCCTACCAAAACTTGCTTGAAACTTAACACCTTTTTTCCGCATCCAAATGAGAGTCTCTAAGCTCTTTGTAATCAGAATTTCTGCTAAATCTGGATCAGTCTTGTATTCAGTTAATCGTCCCATATCATCGTAAAACTGATCTACGGTATAGGACCCAAAATCTGCACTAGCAATTTCTGCTTCTGTTAAGTCAGGAATGATTTGCTTTAAATCTTCAGGGCCATTAAAAACGACTCGCATGGCACCAGCCGTATATCGACTATTGCCACCAGCTTCCTCCACAGGAGCAGCCTCTAGCATGATGACTGAAGCCCCATGCTCACGTGCAGCCAATGCAGCACAAGCAGCTGCATTACCAGCCCCTACAACAATCACATCAGGATTACCAAATTGACTTTCCATGCTCATAGCTCTCGATCAAGCCTCTGCCAATACAGGCGTCTCATCTTGTGCTTTGAGACTGGTAATAATCTCTTTAACCGAAGCTTGATTCTCTAAATTCATTAATTTTTCAGAGAGTCCAGGACCTAGATTTTGTGCACCCTTGACCATCTTTACCAAGCCAGTAAATTTATCGGAAAGCTCTTGCTCTGTTAGCGGGTTAGCAGGCTCACCCTTAGGTTCAGGCTGCTCTCGACGCAATACTTTTCCATTCTTAAGGGTCAACTCAACTGCTGCCTGTCTTCCAGTAACGCCATATGCTGGCTCACAGATTAGGGTAGTTTGCGTAGAAGAAGCATCATGGATTTTTTGATTATTAAATCCATCCCAATACTCGCGCAATCCATTTCGTCCAATCTCCAAAGCTAAGGCAACGCTAAACTGAGTGCTACCCATAGCAGCATTCAAATTAGGTGGTTTTGGTTTAGAAGCCTGGCGTATCGAAAGCTCACACATATTGACTCTGATGGAATCAACGTCTTGAAGACGAATATTATCTTCATGAAAGAATTGTTGCGCCAAATCAATCGGTCCATGTGCATATCTGCAAGCTGCATGTGGCTTAAAGCCCACTTCCATAATCGCAAATTGTTGTCCAAGACCATCGAGCAAATCTTTTACACGAATGTCATCGCAATAGGCATTAAAAAATCCTTCGCGACCTTCTAGTGCCTTTTTAGGCCCTGTAAATCCACGGCTAACCATGACCGCAGCCATAGTACCGTTCAACGCTGACTTACCTGGGCTAAAGGGCTTTGCCATGCAGGGATCATCCAAATAAGATTGAATACCGGCTGACTGCATTGCTGCCAAACCAATAGCAGAAGCAATACCATTGACATCACATCCTAAAAGCTTTGCACCGGCGGCCGCTACACCAATAGCAGAAACAGTACCAGTAGTATGAAAGCCGCGCTGTCTATGTCCAGGATTAATTGCTTTTGCAATTCGTATCGCTACTTCATATCCAGCAATTAATGCAGTAACTACCTCTTTGCCACTCTTATTATTCGCCTCTGCCAAAGCCATGAGGGAAGGAACCATTACTGAGCCAGCTTTAATAAGACCGGATCCATGGGCATCATCCAGCTCTACTCCATGGCCCATCATGGCATTACACATTGCTGCCATTGGCGCGGGAACTTTAAATCCATATCCCACTACAGTGCTTTCAGGCTTACCGCCCCACTCCTTAACCATTTCAATCACTTTACGAGCAGGCTCACTAATTGCAGAAGCAGCAATCTGGTTACCTAAGCCATCACGAATGATGAATTTAGCTTTTTTTGTCACCTCTTCAGGGATAGCCTCATATTTCAAAGCATGGACTAACTCGGCGAATCTTAAAGTTAAACCCTCTAAGGCGGCTGCTGTATCTGTGTTCATTGTCATGACATGCTCCAAGAAATCAATATAAGTTGTTGTAACTACTACTACTATAAACCATAGCTGACTTACATACCAAATTGTTTAAAAATGGAGTAGTCAACAGCTCTGCCAATCCCCTGCCGATAACCCTCTAAGCGAAGGGCTTGGCCTGGAGCAATATTGGCTAGGTTCACCTGAGAACCAAAGTCCTGAAATAGGCTCAATTGATTCTGAGGGAATCTGAAAGGATCAGCCTCAACGAAAATCTCTTTGAACCATTCCTTTTTAGCAAGCTCTTTTAAGACATTGGGATTCTTCTTGGCAGTCATGGTAATTTCAGACTCCTCAAGGATGATGTGTTCAATTCCTTGATCTAAAACTGTTTTTATTAACGCTTCCAATTCTTCTAGGCTAATTTCTGTTTCAGGATTTTTTCGACCAAATTCATAAATAACTGAAATGCCTGCTTTTTGGCACTGATCAAAATATCGGTTACGCTCATCAGCTGTTAAGGAAATATAGTTTTCTGATATCTCCATCGCCTTGAACCCCAAATCGGTCAACAATTTCAACATTCCTGCTACATCATGCTTGAGATGAGCGTATTCAAAAAGAATTCCACCTGAATAACAAACAATATCTGCATTGTTATAGAGAGCAATGATTCTTTTTAATGTCGCAGGTGGGATAAGAAGGCTATTGAACGCATAAATTTTTGCGAAATCAATGTAATTACCCGCACAACTTATTAAATCAGCAACTCCATTTTCACCAGTCCACCCCATATTATCGGGACCATAATCAATAATTGATGTGCGGCCTGTTTTTCGGGGTTTGCTTTGTAAAGGTAAAGCTAGTGAAATTGGAACTGTAGTCATGATTACTTTTTTAATCCCTGTAAAAGATTATGGATTTTGCTCTTGCGCACATATACAAATCCATCCATTAATAAACGACAAGTACGCTCTATTTGAGCGCTCTGAATCGTAAGCTGCCCATTCACCAATGTCGACTGGGCGGCAACCCTTAATACGCCACTAGGATGCCCAAGTCTTACTACGCTCTTCACACCCCCAACTAGTTGCTGTAGAAGTGAGCCTGGTACAGCGCTTGCTACAGCCGCGCAGGCAGCACCTGTTACCGCCAAAGCTTTATGAGGTTTTTGCATACTCAATTGCCGCACACAAACATCTGCATCAGTTTTTGAAATAAGCTTTCCTTGGGGCGTTTCATAATCGGCTGCAGGAGCAATCATCATGACACGAGGAACGTTAGGAGATTTTGCTAAAGCTTCTTCTGGATTGCTCACTATTCCCAGCTGGACGGCTGCCCATGATCTCACTTGCTCCAAAGTAGCCATGAGAGAAGAATTGTTGCGCATTTGGTCTGGAGTTTCGTATCCGGTAACTCCGATATCACTGGCTCGAACAAAAACAAAGGGGGTGGCTGCATCGATCAATGACAATGGGATCACTTGATGATTGATTTGCACCATATCAATCGACTTTCCTGTCGGTAGCAACTTTCCAGAAACTGCGCCACTACAGTCGCCAAAATCTAAACGTATGGTGGCACCCGTATCCGGAACTCCAGCAATGGAACAATCACCATCCCAGATAGGCATCCCCTCTTGAGTAGGTATGGAGGCGATAACAACTTGTTGAGTATTCGTAGTAAAAATCCGAACTGTAGTGAGTGGGCCGACTCCTTTTACCAAACCACGTAAAATCGCAAACGCTCCCACCCCAGAAAGCATATTGCCGCAATTTCCGCCAGTCGAGACGGCAGCATCTTCAATGCCCACCTGACAAAAAGTATATTCAACATCGGCATCGTCACGCTCAGATACGTCAACGATTGCGGCTTTACTGGTTAGCGGGTCTGCACCTCCAACTCCATCAACCTGCCGTGCATCAGGAGACCCATAACTTGCCAGAAGAACGGCATCGCGCATAGGCTTTTCAGCTGGCAGATCTGAACCCAAGAAATACAGTCCTTTACTTGAGCCGCCGCGCATTAAGGTTGCTCTTACAGGAATAAGCTCTGGAGAATTTACTGCTGTTACTGCCAAAAAAGAATGCGTCATAAAATACTATTTAGTCATCTTGGCGTCTTGTACGACTACCTTTAGGCGCTCTCGTTCTTTTTGCAAATACTCCGCAAAACTAGCTCTAGAACCGCCAATAACAATGGTTCCAGCATTAGTAAAAGTACTTCTTACTTCAGGAGACTGCAGAGCCTTTTGATTTGCTTGACTCATTTTTTCGATAATATCGGTTGGTGTACCTGCGGGCGCCATCATTCCCACAAAATGGGTGATGAAAATACTGGGGTAACCCAATTCTTTAGTAGTAGGTACATCTGGGAGGCTTGAAGAACGTTGATCATAAGTCACGGCTAATGCCTTGACCATTCCTGCTTTAATCTTCGGGGTGACTACCTGGGTAGACTCAGCAGCAAGCTGCACCTGACCTCCAATTAAAGCTGTAACAGTATCAACACCGCTCTTGTAAGGAATGGGTTCCACATCAGCATCGGCAGCTATCTTAAAAAGTGCTGAGACAAAGTGCGGTGTTGTACCAACTCCAGCCGTAGCAAATACCACACGATTATCTTTGCTTGCTTTTAAATTAGTAATAAATTCTTTTAGGTTTGAAGCAGGATTATTGTTATTTGCAATAATGACTGATGGTGCAATCGTTAGCAGAGTAACTGGGACCAATTCATCATCTTTATGCTGCTGATCATTCCGAATGAGAGTAGTAGTAACTAATCCATTACTACTGACTAAGAAGGTGTATCCATCGGGCTTACTTTTTGCAACGTAAGTTGCCCCTACCATGCCACCTGCACCAGGCCTGTTTTCAATAATGATAGGTTGCTTAAGTATTAGAGAAAGTTCCTTGCCTACCGTCCTGCCTACGATATCAATATTACCGCCTGGAGCAAAAGGCACAACAATAGTGATTTGTTTAGCAGGCCATGCTTGCGCATATACGCCATTTGCACCGAATGCAAAAACAATTAGAAGTAATCGAGTCAGGAATTTCATGCGGCGTACCTTTTTCCTAAAAAATGGGTCACTAAAATTTAGTAGTAGCTAGTTTTACTCCTAAATAGAAACTTGTCAACAAAAGACTGAATTTCCTAGTGTTTATGCCAAGCAGGAAAGTAATTACTTTCTGGCACCTCAACCCTAAGATAGAGGTGAAGCTAGTAATTACTTCTTATCATCCAGGGTCAAGCCAAGCCCACGAATCACCTTACCCCAGCGATCTGCTTCAGCTTTTAAGAAGGCTGCATACTCTTGCTCACTAGAACCGCGCACCTCAGCACTAGTACTAATGATTTTCTCTCTAAGCTCAGGATCTTGTAGGGTCTTATTGAGAGCAGCATTCATTTTGGCAATAATCGGTCGCGGAGTACCAGCTGGCGCCATCACTCCAGACCATGCTCCGTACTCTACGCCAGGAAGAATCGTTTCCGATAAAGTAGGTAGCTCTGGTAAGGCAGCCATTCTTTTCAAACTAGCACTTGAGATGCCCTTGAGATTTTTCTGTTTGATTTGTGGAATTAAGGAATTGGAATTACCCAACATAAATTGGACCTGCCCACCCATTAGGTCTGCTAAGCCAGGAGCCTCACCTTTATAAGGAATATGGGTTGCCTGGGCGCCAATACTTTGAAGAAATAATACCGTCGCTAGATGGGTGACATTACCCTCACCGGCTGTAGCATAGTTCACTTTATTAGGATTGGCCTTTAAGTAAGCAACAAACTCTTTAATGTTGTTTGGCGGAAAGGCGGGGTGAACAGCCAAAACAAAAGGAATATTTGCAGTTAAAGCGACTGGAAATAAGTCACGCGTGTATTCGTAGTTCAACTTAGGATAAAGCAAAGGGCTTAATACCATTGATGAGGTGTTATACAAAAAGGTGTAACCGTCGGGAGCTGCTTTAGCCACCATCTCCCCTGCAATATTGCCATTAGCACCGGGCTTATTTTCTACCACTACCGACACACCCAAATTTTCAGTCAGCTTTGCAGCAATTGCCCTCAGTACGGCGTCCGTCCCTCCGCCTGCTGGAAAGCCTACAACAAACTTGATTGGTCTAGATGGATAGGCATCTTGTGCAAGACTGGTTTGTATAAGTCCAAACAATAGAGCAATGCTAGCTCCTAAAAAAGTAAGAGACTTGATGCAATGCAGCCTTTGTATGAATGAAAGCATTAGCAACCCTTAGATTTAAGAACGGTGTCAATCCATGAATCGTTATAAGTACCGTCTTTGATTGACTTCAAGGTCGCTACCTCTTGCGCCACTTTTTCTTTGCCGAGTTGCGCTACCTCTAGCGCCACTTTTGGTGAGAAGGCAACAACACCATCTGAGTCACCCAAAACAATATCCCCTGGATTAATAATCAATCCACCAATTGAAACTGGCACGTTTACAGCTCCTGGGCCATCTTTATAGGGACCTCGTAAATTGATTCCTCGCGCCCAACAAGGAAACTGGGCTTTTTCAAAGGCATTGACATCGCGTATAGCGCCATCAATCACGGCAGCAACTGCACCTTTTGACTTAGCAACACTCATCATAATTTCACCAAAGAGTGCACGCGTCAGATCACCTTCGCCATCAACCACTAGGACGTCACCAGGCTTCAGCATTCTGAGTGCAAGATGAATCATCAGATTATCTCCAGAGCGCGCTTTGACAGTAACTGCATTGCCACAAGCCGTAAC
>Ga0114975_10002792_pt1 | contig 11866 bp, 6 predicted proteins | sample S_130626_EF_Meta_FD_87031 | JGI IMG/M metagenome (GOLD analysis project Ga0114975, IMG submission 87031) | Freshwater microbial communities from Lake Simoncouche, Canada to study carbon cycling - S_130626_EF_MetaG | ecosystem: Environmental > Aquatic > Freshwater > Lake | place: Lake...
GGTGACGAGCAGATTATTCCAATTCATATCGAAGCCGGTGTTACCGGGGTGTATACCATTGAAGTGACAGGTTTGGATGCATTCGCCAAAGGTGCGTGTGTAACCTTAGAGGAAGTCTTCACACACACTTCGTATGTTCTCGCAGAAGGCACTTCTATTGAACTGCCGCTTCAGGCAGGCGATCATACCTTGCGCTATCAATTGCGCATCGGTGCTGCAACATTGTCAAATGTTACAGAGGCCGGTTGTTCATCACACAACAGCGGAAGCGCAGAAGTGGCTCTTCCTACAAACTCAACTTCGGTTGTGGAATGGTTGAATGCAGACGGACAGTTGTTTGCTACCACTGCTCCTGTAAATGGCATTGCGAAGGTGGAGTCGCTGATTGCAGGTAATTACACTGCGCGCATCACCAACAACGGTGCATGCGGCACAACTTCCTTCGACTTTGAAGTGATGCAGTTGAACAAATTGGGTGCATCGGCAGTGGTTATGCCTTCGAGCTGCCAGAACACAGATGATGGCGGTATTTCAATAAATGTTAGCGGTGGTGAGGCTCCATACAACGTGGTTTGGAACAACGGTATGGAGGGTCAAACCATCGATAATGCGGTTGCAGGTTTTTATACAGCTCGCATAACCGATAAAAATGGCTGTGCGGGAACCTTCCAATTCGAGGTGCAGACAGTGAGCACTTTGTTGAGCAAATTCGAAGTGTCACACGAGCGTGTGGAGCTGGTTAATGGAGAAGCTAAAGTGGACTTTACCAATGCAAGTGAAAATGCGGATGCGTATAGCTGGAGCTTTGGTGATGGCACTGAGCAATCGGAAGAAGAGAATCCTACTCACGCATATATGAGTGCCGGTATCTATGAAGTATTGCTCAAGGCAACCTACGAACATTGTGAAGCAGTGAGCACACGCACAGTAGCGGTAACCGATAACAGCAATGCTGAAGAGTTTGCCGGTGACGTGTTGGCAGCTTTGACCGATCGCGGTGTGCAGGTAACCTTCTTGTTCGATGAACTGAAGAACATTCGCATCGATGCATTCAACGTGCTCGGACAACAATTGATTGAACCAATAATCGGACAATATGGAAATCAAACCATCACATTCAGCGATCGCCGATACGCAGCCAATGCGCTTATCGAAGTGACCGATCTGAATACCGGTGAAAAGACGTTGATTCGTTTGGGAAGATAAACTGATAACTATCGTGATGTGTTAAATGGTCTCGGCTTGCCGAGACCATTTTTTTTTCATCTTTGCAACATGGATCAAGGTCTGTTCGAAACACTTCTATACATCTTCATCATTCTGGCGGTATCCATCACCGGTCTGGTGCTGTATCGAAAGGAGGTTTCATTTTTATTCAAGGCAAAAAAATGCAGCGGTCGAATAGTCAATTGGATGTCGGCTGTAATAGGTGGGAAGCGCTATTATTTCCCCATGATAGAATTCACGCCTCACGGTTTCGAGCGACAATTGTTTCGCGCCGAAGACCGTTGCGAAGGTGAGCCCATGTTTGATCCCGGTACGGAGGTCACAGTAAAATACCTCGAGTCCGATTTGGAATACCGTAAGGTTATTTATCCCAAGAAGTAATTACACCTTTACACCGGCCTTCAAGCAGGTGAGCAAGTGAATGGCTCGTTTCAAATCGGTCACATGATCGAACGACATCCGCAAGCTCTTTTCCTTTTCATACATCTTACCTGTATTAGGGTTGTGCTTGATGAAGTCCAAAACAAATGAGAATTTCTCGCTTTGATAAAACGGAGAGTTTTCTTGAGAGATGAAGTAACCAATCATTTTACCGCTTTTTAGAACAAGCTTTTCAAATCCGATTTCGCGTGCAAGCCATCGCAATCGCATCGTTTCAATCAACGATATCGTGGGCTTGGGGATTTCCCCGAATCGGTCAATGAGGTGCTGAGTGAATGTTTCCATACCCTCTTCTGAGTTGATGTCGTCCAGCTCTTTATACAGTGCAATGCGCTCTGAAATGCTGCTCACGTATTCGTCCGGAATCAGAATTTCGAAATCGGTTTCGAGTGTGGTTTCACGAACATAACTCTGCGATCGTTGAATCTCTTCTTCATAGAGTTCTTTGAAGTGCTCTTGTTTCAATTCATCGATCGCTTCATTGAGAATTTTCTGATAGGTTTCAAATCCAATATCGTTGATGAATCCGCTCTGCTCTCCTCCCAGCAGATTGCCTGCACCTCGTATGTCCAAGTCGCGCATGGCAATGTGCAGACCCGATCCCAGATCACTGAATTGCTCAATGGCCGATAGACGTTTCCGGGCATCTTCCGTCAGCAGGTGCAGCGGTGGACTGAGCAAGTAGCAAAATGCATGTTTGTTGTTTCGACCTACGCGCCCGCGCAGTTGGTGCAAATCGCTCATGCCGAAGTGATGTGCATCGTTGATGATAATCGTATTCGCGTTCGGAATATCGATACCACTTTCTACAATCGCGGTGCTCACCAGCACATCGAATGCGCCTTCAATAAACTCTGACATCACTTCTTCTAGTTCTTCACCTTTCATCTGTCCGTGTGCAGTGGCAATGCGGGCATCGGGACACAGACGTTGAATCATGCCTGCAACTTCTTTCAAGTTCTGAACTCTGTTGTGGACGAAGAAGATTTGTCCGCCGCGTTGAATCTCGTAACTCACAGCATCGCGCACTACCTCTTCATTGAAAGGTCGCAATTCTGTTTGAATAGGATGGCGATTGGGTGGTGCTGTTTGTATGATCGACAGGTCGCGCGCTCCCATCATTGAGAATTGCAGCGTGCGCGGAATCGGTGTTGCTGTGAGCGTGAGCGTATCGATGTGTGCTCGCAACGTTTTCAATTTGTCTTTAACGGCCACGCCAAATTTCTGCTCTTCGTCGATGATGAGTAAGCCGAGATCTTTGAATTTTACCTTCGGGGCAACGATGCCATGTGTGCCAATGATGATGTCGATTTCGCCGCGCTCCAGTCTCTTTAGTGTTTCTGTTTGTTGCTTTGCACTCTTGAAGCGGTTGAGATAATCAACCGTGATTGGAAACTCTTTGAAGCGCGCCGCAAAACTCTTGAAGTGTTGAAGCGATAGAATGGTTGTGGGAACCAACACCGCTACTTGTTTTCCGTCGGTGGCTGCCTTGAATGCGGCTCGCATGGCAATTTCAGTTTTGCCGAAGCCAACGTCTCCACACACTAGCCTGTCCATAGGTGATTCGGCTTCCATGTCTTCTTTCACCGCCTGAGTAGCTTTCAGCTGATCGGGAGTGTCTTCGTACATAAACGATGCTTCCAATTCATGCTGCATGTAACCGTCGGGTTCGAATGCGTGTCCTTTGGTTGCCTTACGCTTGGCATATAGCTTTATAAGATCGAAGGCGATTTCCTTCACCTTCGTTTTCGTCTTGCGCTTGAGCGATTGCCATGCATTGCTGCCGAGCTTGTCCATGCTGGGCGTCGATCCTTCTTTGCCAACAAATTTGGATATACGATGCAACGAGTGAATGCTCACGTAAAGCGTGTCGCCTCCTTTGTAGGTTAATCGAATGGCCTCTTGTTCTTTTCCGTTTACATCAATCTTTTGCAGCCCGGAAAATTGCCCAACTCCATGGTCGATGTGCACTACATAATCACCCGGTTGAAGCGACATGATTTCTTTAATCGTGAGCGCCTCTTTACTTTTCTTAAAACCTTCCTTCAGTCGGAAGCGATGGTAACGTTCGAAAATTTGATGATCGGTGTAGACGAGTATCTTGTTCTCTTTGTCGATGAATCCTTCGGAAAACTCAACGGTTAGTGGAGTGAAATGGATAGCGTGGTCTTTATCGGAAAAGATCTGGTACAGTCGTTCAATCTGTTTGGGCTGACCTGCTGCAATCACATTGGTATATCCTGCTTTGGCATTGTTGGCCAGATTCGTACTCAGCAAATCGAAGTGTTTGTTGAAAGCAGGCTGTGGTTCCATTTCAAACTGCAGCGGTTGACCTTCCGGGAATTTTCGTTGCGAACCGAATTCGATGACTCTTCGTTGGAGCAGCAACTCAAAAAGTTCTTGCTTGGTAGCATAGAGCAGGTGAGGCTCCATTCGCTCAAAAAGACCTGCTTTTTTCTCGTATTGCTTTTGTGCCTTTTCAAGTTCGACTTCCATTCGATTGAGTGCACCTTCTGTGTCTTTAATCCAGATGCGCGTTGAAGCAGGCATAAATTCGAGCATCGTAATGCGCGCCTCTTCCGTGCTGCGCATGGTCACATTGGGCACAATCGTGGCCTTGTTCATTTTCGCAACACTTAGCTGCGTGTCGGGTTCAAACTTGCGGATGCTTTCCACTTCGTTGCCAAACAATTCAATGCGGTAGGGGTGGTCGAAGCTGAAGGAGAAAATATCGATGATTCCCCCACGCACGGCATATTGACCGGGCTCATAAACGTAGTCTACTTTTTCAAAACCATAGGTGTGCATCCACTCATCCACAAAGTCGATGTCGAGCGTGTTTCCTTGAATAATTTCGAAGGTTGATCCTCCCAGTTCGTGTTCCGTTATTACTTTTTCTGCAATCGCTTCCGGATAGGTGATGATGCAAATGGGTTTGTCGTTTTGTTCCTTGTGAAGGTTTTTCCGAAGGTCATTGAGCACTTCTGCGCGCATGGCAACGTTCGCATTGTCGGTTTGCTCCACTTCATATGCTTGTCGCGCGCTGCGCGGAAAAAAGTAGAGGTCGATGGGTAGTTTGCCTGCCGTGTTTTCTTCGCCCGGTGTTTTTCCGGCGGCGTTTTCAAGGTCATTGAGCATGTATGCAGCCTCTTCCTTGTCGGGCAATAGGAACAGATGCACACCGCCTATCCTTTGCATGGATGCATACGCAACCAGCGCACAGCCGCTTCCCACGAGTCCGCGCAGATGCAGTTTGGATTGAGCAGCAGTGCTTAACTCAATCAGCTTGTCGACAGATATGGCGCGCGAATAAATCGCATTGAGGTCGGAAATAAACATAGGCAAAAGCCCCCATGGATGTATTCATGGGGGTGCAGATGCCAAAGGTATGGCTGCTCGTTCTAAACAGGACAATGAAATCGAACCTGCTTGTACTTTTGCCGGGCATGGATACATCCGAATGTCTTTTTTACTTGCGTTTTCCTCGGGAAGATTGTGATGCGTTGCTCGCGCAGGGCATTGATGATTCCTTTGTGGTTAATGCCGGTGAGCAGGTTGATTGGTATATGCTACATGCCTGGTTGACTCAAAAGGATGATTGGGTAGTGGGTTGGATTGGGTATGATGTGCGTCGTTCGATTGAGCGGTTTGCGGAAGAAAATTTGCGCGCATCTTCATTTCCTCAAATAACGCTCATTCGACCAGCGAATCTTTTTAAGGTTCAAGGTTCTGAAGTGGAGGTGGTGAAAGGTGCTTGGCACGATTCGCTCACCGCTTGGTTGTCGATTCAGCCATCGGAAGTTGCGGAAGGAGTCGACTTGAAGCCGGTTGTTTCGCATACTGAATACATGGATCATATCGCGTCACTAAAAAAAGAAATTGCTGCGGGTAATGTCTACGAATTGAATTACTGCATGCCTTTCGAGGCGCGTGTTCAATTGACCGACGCCCCATCTGTTTGGAAGCACATTTACCATCAAACACAGGCTCCCTTTTCGGCCTATGCGCACGTGGGTTCACACCATGTGATGTGCGCTTCGCCGGAGCGCTACCTAAAGCGTGAAGGCAATCGCGTCATCTCACAACCCATCAAGGGCACGGTGCGCAGAGGTCAAACACCCGAGGAAGATATTCGTTTGAAGGAGGAGTTGGCGAGAAGCAAAAAGGAGCGCGCTGAGAATGTGATGATCGTGGATTTGGTGCGCAACGATTTATCGCGTTGCGCCGAGCGCGACAGTGTGCTGGTTGAAGAGCTGTTTGGCGTTCATTCATTCAAGACCGTTCATCATCTGGTCTCAACCATTTCTTGCGATGTGGCTCCGGAAATTTCGTGGGTCGATTTAATAAAGGCAACTTTTCCGATGGGCAGCATGACAGGCGCACCCAAGTTGAGCGCCATGCAACTCATAGCACAACACGAGGTTACCGAACGCGGAATTTATTCGGGTTCTATCGGATACATTGAACCCGGCGGCGATTTCGATTTCAATGTGGTCATACGAAGTGTGCAGTACGATGATGCTTCTCAATTGGCAAGCTGCCATGTAGGCGGTGCTATTACAGCCTTGTGCGAGGCAGAAGATGAGTACAACGAATGTCTGTTGAAAGCGGAAGCCGTGCTACGTGCGTTGCGCGGTTGATTCCGAGCGGTGGTAGAGGTCAATCGACACGAGTATGGCGATGAATCCCCAGAACGGTATCGATGCTTTGTCTGTGTCGAGATAATTGTTGAGCACGCCGTGAATGAAGTAGGTCATGAGGCCCAGATAGGACGCGGCAACGAGTCTTTTGATGTCGCCATCTTCCAATGAGTAGAATAGTCGGAATGCAAGTGCGCTTATGGTGTACAACAAGCCGATTACCCAAACCATTCCCAACACACCTTGCTCACAGAGAGGCCCAAGGTATTCACTGTGTGCATTGCCGCCATCGCCTTGGTTGGTGCTGATAATAGTTCGGTCTTTGGAGCGCTGAAAGGGTGCATAAACAAATTGATAGGTGCCGGGCCCCCAACCCACAATGGGGCGCTCTTTAAAGAGTTCGATTGCACAATTCCAGCGGTTCAGGCGCTCCAGATTACTCGCATCGGAAGAAACGTTGGAAATGGAGCTGACGTGTTCATCGAGGTTGTCGCTGCTTTCCTGTTTGTTTTGCTCGAGGCTCATCACGATGTCGTCCCAACCAACCACCAGAATGCCTGCCGCCAGCGAAGCCCCAATCATGAGATGCTTCAATTGAATGCGCAAGAGCATCACGGCAAGAATAGCTGCAGCACCAATAATGGAAATCCATGCAGCGCGGGTGTAAGACAATACCAGTCCTGTTGTGAGTATGAAGAAGCCAATGGAGAGTAACACACGTGTCAATACGTTCATGTTGCGCTGCATGAGCATTGCGATTACTATCGGAAAGTACATCGCTAAAACAGCCCCATAGCTTGTGTGGTCTTTGAAAAGCGGCTCCATCACCCAGTGTGCGGAATCTTTGTCGAAACCAAATTGCGCATGACGGGTAACCGTGTAAACAATTACACAGGTTAGGGAGAAAAAGTACAGTAGCAGATACGATTTCATCATCGCCCGATTGCGGAAAATATGTGTGGCGATGAAGTAAAACGAAACGATGAACCACAACCTTGTAGTGAGAAATTTCAAACTAACAATGGGGTATTCGCTTGTCAAACATGTAAAGGCCATCCACCCTAAATAGGCATACAGCAAATAGCTCACGGGATGTTTGAAGATTGCTTGATCAATACTTTTTCCCGAAAGAAGTTTGAATATGAAAAGCACGAGAACACCAAACAGCAGTGGCTCTGTAGGCAGATACATACCAACGCCGCCAATTTCCAGGTCTTCCAGATTAATGCTGAAAGGAGTACAAAACGCAATGAACAGAATGAGATAATCCAGTTTGAAAAACGCAGCCCAAAGCACAGTGAGTGCGCCTGGAATAAGCAACACCGCATACTGCTCCATATAAATGCCAACCGCCATGATTGCAATGAAGCAGGCGGAAAGCAAATAGAGTGTTCTTTTCGAAATGGATGATGCGTTCGTCATGCCATCAGATTCTGCCTTGTGAACGCAGTCTTTTGAAATTGTCGAGCACGAGCAAAATGATAAACGTGAATACAAAAGCGGAAAGAGTGCTCATGGCTACTATGAGCCATCGAATCGGAAATGATTTTTTGTCGGCGGCACTGGCATAATCGACAACACGCATTACAGGGATGTTGCTTTCTACGTCAATTTTCATGAGGTCGTAGCGCTTGCGCAATACGTTCAGCTTTTCATATGCTTCTTTCAAATTCGTTTCGAGATTGACATACGTGGTTCCGTATTTTGAAAGAAAGTCCATTTGTTGTTTCAGCTGAAGGGCTCTGTCGGGATGGCCTCCTGCGATTGCGGTACCATACATTTCAGTTAGCGCGGCTATTTGATCGATGTAGCTGTATACACCCATTTCCTGTAGCACTTTCATGGAGTCTTCCATGGTTTTCACTTCGGTCAAAACACTTTGCAGCGACGACTCAGCGTATTTGAATGCGGTCATCGCACGCTCGCTGCGCATGCGATTCGCAACCGAGTCGGAGTAAAGTGCTATGTCGTTGGCCATGTCACGCGCTCGCTCCGGTTTTTCATCCAAAACGGATACTTCCACAGAGCCGAATTTTGTGAGTTGCGCAGAAACATTGCTTTGATATTCTTTCGCGATCAGTGTATTGGCACCGCGTTGATCGCGTTGCACGTCATACACTTCCCACAATTGATATTTATCGATGATTTTGTTGCGCACCTGATCGGAGTTGATCATTTGAAGCAAGCGCTCCGCATCTTCTTCCTCTCCAAAAGTGAGTAAGTCTTCCTTCTGAACATCTTCCAGAAGCTGGGCACCAAAGGAGTGTTGCTGCTCTGCATACAACACCACGGTGCTCTTGTATCGTTCTTTGAGAATAAGACTGACAACGGCAGAAACTACAGCTGCAGCAAGCGAAACCAGTAGGATGGGTTTTCTCCACGAGTAGAGAAGAATGAACAGGTTGGACGAATCAAGTGATGTCGTCTTTTTTTCTGAAAGGCTCTCGTTCATGTTCATGATAGGATTGGCTGTAAAGGTAAAGCTCGTTTTAAGTTTCTTCCGTTACTTGATGGTTAGTGATTGGCAGAATCTTCTTTATATCGCGCACAGGGAGCATTTTCGAAAGAATGCCGATGAAGACTACAGCTCCTGTGATGCTCAACAATGTGAGCACAGCCGACAAATGTGCGCCTGCTATTAAATTGGCCGATAGTATGCTCACAGCGATGAAAAGAGTGCTTTGAATGAGCAACTTCATCGTCCAGACGCGATAGTATTTTTGAATGAAAACCGCTTGAATAAGGAACACAAATGTTTGTGTCATAAACGCCGCTTGCGCCGCACCAACCGCTCCGCTGTAGGGTATGAGCTTCGTGTTGAGCGATAGGTTTACCATAAGGCTCAACAAAGCAACGACAATGAGGAGTTTCATGTGGTGTCCGGCTGTAAGCAGTGTGCCGGTCGCATACTGCAGCGAAAACATGACTGCGGCTCCTATCGTCCAGGGCAGCACCATGGCTGCTTCTGCTGTGTGCTCACTGTAGAGTAAATTCAAAATGTATTCTGCTTGAAATATGGATATCAAAGCCACCCAAACACAACCGGCCAGGAGCAAGCGAAAGGAAATGCCATACAACTCGCGAGGCTGCTCTACGTTGGCCAACTGCCGCGAAAACATGGGGAGTAACAACACGGCAAACAAATAGGAAATCATGGTGAGCATGTCGCCCAGGCGAAATGCCATGGCATAGATGCCGGCGTCGAAGCTTCCTTTGATACGTTCGAGTAGTACGCCATCGACACGTCCTGAAATCATTGAAAAAAAGATGAGCAGTGCAAAGGGCAGGCTCGAAGTAAGAATGGTATCGGTCGACAATGCCTCTGACTTTCCTTCTTTCGATGTGAGGCGAATGACGAGTATAAAAGCAACTAGCAAGGTTGCTCCATAGGCGATTGTTTGACCGTAGATGAAATACGAAATCGGAAAAACGTCGTCGCGGGGAATCCACAGAAGCGCAGCTCCCATCATGCCAATGAGCAGCAGTCGATCGAGAATAGAGACGAAACGGTCGCTGGCAAATGCGTGCATACCCGTGAGGTAAGAGCGCAAAAACAATACACCGGTGGAAAGCACTTGATTAAACGCAAGTACAATGAGCCACGACAACGCATGCTCTTCGTAATCCATGAACAGCCCGACACCTGTGCACACCAATAGGTATGCAAGTCCAAGTAAAATTCGAATGCGAATTAATTTTTGAAATTGAGACGCGTGTATGATGCCATTGGATGCAACATGCCGGTTGTTCCAATTGGTAATACCGATGTCGGGAAGAATGTTTAGAATGAATGAAATGTTCAGCAGTGCGAAATACATTCCATATGCATCAGGACCTAAACGCTCCTGAATACTCGCTTCTATCACCAATAAGTAAAATGGCTTAATGAGCAAGTTGATACCGATGAGCAGCAGCAGGTTCGAAAGGAAAGTCTTACGCATTGCACCCATGATTGATTCGCGTGGTGGTAGTGTTTAGCTGTTGAGGCTGAAACGCAATGAAATACCGGTGGAGATATTCGAGGTAGGGAATGAGGTCGAGATTTTGGGTTTGTTGAGCTGGTGATCGTAGAAGAAGCGAATGGTCAGCTTGTCGCTTACGGCCATATCTGCGCTCGTCTTCAAACTATACAAACGTTGCCCTGCGGTTGGTTGGCTGGTTTGTTCCACCATTTTACGAATGAGTGTCACGTTGTCGCGCACGGTGAGGTCGGCGCGCAGATTGAGTGATGTATTCGCTAGCATCTTAATAGGAAGCTTGCTGTTTTTCTTGCGGAACGGATTAGGAACCTCATTGATTTTATAGCCTAAACCGAGCGTCAACGAGTTGCTCTTGGTTTCGGTAATCTGATAGTTGGTAAGTCCCAATGCAAGTGTTCTATCCTTTTTGTATTCCACTTTTAATTGTGGCTCGTTCGTTTTCTCCTTGTTCTTTTTCTTCTTCGTCTTCAAGGTCATATCGAGCGAAAGTGGTGTAATCTGTTCCGATATGTTCACGCTGTTAATCTGCCTGCGTGTGATGTAGTTCGGGAAGTCACTCTGATCGACGGTAGTTGGCAATCCTTCTGCGTTCGGAGTGAAATTCAAATTGCTCACGTAGCTGGTAGTGTAAGTAGAGCGGTAGCTGTGCTTCAGGTTGAATTGTTTGAAGTACTTCTTGATAGCCGGAATCTTTGAGAGTCCATCGTAGGTAACGCTCCAGTTGGGCTGCACTTTAGCCTTAAACGGATTGGACGATACTTCATTTACATCCTGGCCGGTATATGCGGCGAGGAAGGCGGGAATCACAACGTCTTGAGAAGTTGGACCCCATCCGCTGTAGTAGCCATTCGCTTCAGGTGATCCCACCTGATAGCTTTCTGAGTTGAGTCTTTCCGAGAAGATGAGGCGGTTGTCCAGGAATGTTTCGAAAGCGGCGTTTTGATATTCGTTCTTCTCGTCGTCGCGGAAGAATGCCGTTGGCCACGTAATAATGGAAGCACTTACATTGCCTGTTTCCATCGGTGAATCGAACACATACTCTCCGGTTTCATCATCGAGGCGGAAGAAGCTCGTAAGGTTGCGTCCTTCAGTGCGATTCGCAGTAAGTTCAATTTTGAAGCTCTTGACGGGCTCCAGGTTGATTTTATAGTTCCACGTTTCAGAATACGTTTCGTTGTATTGCGTGTTCAATGAAGGTAACTGCACCAGCCAGCCGTTGGCAGCAGCATTGAGGGCAAAGTTTTCGCCGGTAGGGTCGCCCCAGATGTCGGTGTTCTGCTGACCTGCAAGGAAAGGAATTCCGGGTGCGTTAAAGCTCTCATCCATACCCAAAATTTTCGACGGCTGAGCATAACCGGGAAGCAACATGCCTTCATTGCGTGTGTAAGTTCCGTTCACACTGCGCACCATCATGAGGAAACGAAGCGCCACATGTCCTGGATTAATCGGATCGCGTTTTTCTTCTTTCTCTTTGTCGTCTTTACCAAATCCGTCTTTCTTCGTAGGGTCTTCTTTCTCGTTTTTCTTTTTGTCGTCTTTCGGTTTCTTGCCTGTGTTGATGTCTTTCAGTAAAGGCAC
>Ga0114975_10002793_pt1 | contig 11866 bp, 11 predicted proteins | sample S_130626_EF_Meta_FD_87031 | JGI IMG/M metagenome (GOLD analysis project Ga0114975, IMG submission 87031) | Freshwater microbial communities from Lake Simoncouche, Canada to study carbon cycling - S_130626_EF_MetaG | ecosystem: Environmental > Aquatic > Freshwater > Lake | place: Lake...
GGTATTGAAAGGGTATTGGTTTAATGATTCCAACTAATGTTGTAGTGCATCAGCAGTCAAAAGTGCTAGAGCTCTCTTATGAGAATGGCAATACCTTTCGCTTACCTTTTGAGTTTTTAAGAGTGGTGTCTCCTTCGGCTGAAGTCCAAGGTCATGGCCCTGGGCAGGAGACTTTGCAAACTGGTAAGCGTGAAGTTCTGATAGCGAATATTGAGCCAGTGGGTCACTATGCTCTTAAACCTTCATTTTCTGATGGACATGATTCTGGTTTGTATTCTTGGGACTATCTGCAATTTTTATGCGAGAACCAAGAGGCATTGTGGAAAGAGCACTTGGATAAACTCGCTGCTGCTGGTCTAGATCGTGACTCTCCAATGGGTGTTGCCGGTGGTAAATCTTGTGGCAGCCATTAACCGTCGTTTTAGTTAAGTAAAGAAGAATATGAGCAAGACCCATTTTGGATACCAAAGCGTTGATGAAGCTGAAAAAGCGGGTAAGGTTGCCGAGGTATTTCATTCTGTAGCAAGTAAATATGACGTCATGAATGACTTGATGTCATTCGGGCTACATCGCTTGTGGAAAAAAGTCACGATTGCACGTGCTCAAGTGCGCCCTGGTCAAAAAGTATTGGATATTGCTGGTGGTACGGGCGACCTAGCTGCTGCCTTTGCACGTGCAGCAGGCTGGGGTCATAACCCTGAAGCTCAAGTATGGTTAAGTGACATTAATGCCTCCATGTTGGGAGTTGGCCGTGATCGCCTTCTCGATCAGGGAATGGCTTTACCCTGCGTGCAGTTCGATGCGGAGAAAATTCCTTTCCCCGCAAATCACTTTGATGTGGTGACAGTGGCATTTGGCCTGCGAAACATGACTCACAAAGACATTGCTTTGGCAGAGATGCTCAGAGTAATTAAGCCTGGGGGTCGAGTGTTGGTGCTCGAGTTCTCAAAGCCGGATGCCTTTTTAGGTCCGATTTATGACACCTACTCATTCAAGGTCTTGCCTTGGTTAGGCGAAAAGATTGCCCAAGATTCCGAGAGCTACCGCTACCTGGCTGAATCTATTCGGATGCATCCAGATGCTGAGACCCTTAAAGACATCATGCTGGGGGTAGGTTTTGACGAGGTAGATACCCACAGAATGACTGGGGGTATCGTTGCGCTGCATATTGGTATTAAATACTAGTGATTTTGTAGTTTTTGCTGGCCAAGAATTAAAGTAGCTCTATAGGGGATCAAAAATATGAATAAGCATTTTTTTAAAGCAGTTGTGTTGAGTCTTAGCTTAATATTTGCTACCGTTGGTTACGCCAATGCTGCCCGTTTAGGTGGTGGTAAAAGTGTCGGCAAGGCACCAAGTGCGCCAATGCAAAAACAAGCTACTCCCGCACAAAAGCCAACTCAACAAGCACAACCAGCAGCACCAGCTGCGGCTCCTCAAGCACCAGCACCAAGTCGCTTCGGTGGTATGGGCGGCATTTTGGGTGGCTTAGCCGCAGGTCTTGGTATTGGTTTCCTCTTATCCCATTTTGGTTTAGGTGAGGGCGCATCTTCATTAATCACTGGATTGCTGATTGCAGCTCTAGCTGGCTTTGCCATCATGTTCATCATGAGAAAAATGATGCCTGCTTTATCCGGTACTAATAAAAGTCCTCAAATGACTCCGCAAGGTATGCAGCGTAGCAATCTAGATCAGGCGCCAAGACAAGAGCCTGCGTTTACGCCGGCTGCTAGTGCACTCGGTGGTGTTGCCGCCGAGCCCGCACCATTTCAATCAACGCTTCCGCCAGGGTTTGATGAATACGCATTTTTGGATAACGCTAAACAGTTTTTCTCAGGCTTACAAAAGGCGTGGGATCAGGGCGATTTAGCCGCATTACGTGAGTACACCACCCGAGACATGTTCGCCACGATTGAGCAAGACTTGGCCGGACGTGCTGACAGCGCTAATCAAACCGATGTAGTGACACTCAATGCGCAGTTGCTCGGAATTGAAACAGCTGACAATACGTATTACTGTAGCGTGCAGTTCACTGGCATGATTCGTGAACAAGTAGGCGCGCAGGCGAATAACTTCTCTGAAGTATGGAATCTCAGCAAGCCGGTAAGCGGCCCTGGAGGCTGGGTACTAGCGGGTATCTCCCAGTTAGTTTAAGCTTGTAGTACTTTCCACTGAAAGCCCGCACTTGTGCGGGTTTTTTACACTGATGACCACCGCATCTCCAACCACCCACCATTTTGCAGCGTCTGCCGCTTGCCGAGGAATAAATCATATCCTCAAGGCTGAGCCATGGGCTATGGGTGAGTTGGCGCGTCATGCTGGCAAAGTCATTTTGCTCAACTTGCCAATTGGGCAGCTCTTTTTTGAGATAGCACCCGAGGGCTCTCTGCTTGCATTGACTCATGCGGATACCCCTTCATTAGAGTTAGAAGTTTCCCCAGAAGCATTGAGTGCTTTAGCTGGTGGCTCTGGCAACTTACGTGAGCAAGCCATGAAGTCAGCGAAGATTACTGGCGATGCTGACCTAGCGCAGTTATTGGGCCGCTTAGCAGGTCAAATTCGGTGGGAGTATGAGGAAGACTTGGCGCGTTTCATCGGTGATGCGCCTGCAAACTTTGCTGTACGTCAAGGTAAGAAATTCATTTCTGCTGGGAAGTCTGCAGCGACTGATCTACTGGAAAATGTCATTGAGTATGTCAGTGAAGAAAGAAAAGTCCTTTTGAATAAACGAGATTTTTTAATTCATAAAAATGAATTAAGTGTGATGCGTGATGCGGTTGATCGTCTAGATAAGCGCATCCAACTTTTAGAGCGAAAAGGTTAATTGATTGTGCGTCGTTTAGCCCGCCTCTATTTCATTTTCTTTACAGCATGGCGTTATGGTCTATTACCACTGCTACGCGACATTTTGAAGCCTGGGATTGCTCGTGGCTTCTTAACCATTCTTTGCTGGGTATCACCAGGGCAATCGCTACCAAGGGGTGAGCGCATTCGTTTGACCCTAGAAGCACTCGGTCCGATCTTCGTAAAATTTGGACAAGTGCTTTCTACTCGACGTGATCTATTGTCGGAAGATATTGCCAATGAATTGGCAAAGTTGCAGGATCAAGTGCCGCCATTTTCTAATGCAGAATCACGACTCTTAATTGAGAAGGCGCTTGATTTACCGATTGAAGAAGTCTTTATTAGTTTTGATGCAACTCCGGTAGCTAGTGCTTCTGTTGCTCAAGTACATTTTGGAATCTTGCGTGCTACTGAGAGACATCCAGAATGGGATGGGCGAGAGGTTGCGATCAAGGTGTTGCGTCCAGGTATCCTCCCGGTGATTGAGAGCGATATTGCTTTAATGTATGACCTGGCAAAAGTGATTGAAAAATTGTCTTCTGATGGGCGTCGCTTAAAGCCAACTGAAAACGTTGCTGAATTTGATAGACATCTACACGATGAGCTCGACCTCATGCGTGAGGCTGCTAATGCCAGTCAGTTAAGAAGATATTTTGTTGATTCAGACAAGCTCATGATTCCAGAAATGTATTGGGATCTATGTCGCACCAATGTGATTGTCATGGAAAAAATGAACGGTATATCTATCGGTCGTTTTGATGAATTACGTGCCGCTGGAGTCGATTTTAAAAAATTAGCAGCAGAGGGCGTGGAGATATTTTTTACCCAAGTATTCGAACATGGGTTTTTCATGCAGATATGCATCCTGGAAATATCATGATTAGTTTAGAGCCTGATAGTTTTGGGCGATTTATTTCTTTGGATTTCGGAATTGTTGGCGCATTAAGTGAAAGCGATAAAAACTACTTGGCACTCAACTTTTTAGCCTTCTTTAATCGAGACTACCGGCGTGTCGCACAATTGCATGTGGAATCTGGCTGGGTTCCTGCAGATACCCGTGTGGAAGAATTAGAGGGTGCGGTGCGATCTGTTTGCGAACCGTACTTTGATCGACCTTTAAAAGATATTTCTTTGGGCATTGTTCTAGTTCGTTTGTTCCAAACATCTCGTCGTTTTAAGGTCGAAGTGCAGCCTCAACTATCCTTGCTATCAAAGACATTGCTCAATGTAGAAGGTCTAGCGCGTGAATTAGACCCCGATCTCGATCTTTGGCAGACTGCAAAGCCGATCCTGGAAAAATGGATCAGTCAGCAACTGGGTTGGCGTGGATTGGTTGAGGGGCTTAAGAGTGAAGCGCCCTCTTGGGCAAAAATACTACCAACCTTACCCCGCCTGATTGCGGAGAGTTTGGCGCAAGGGCGCGGTCCGAAAAGAGAGCAAAATGCTGAATTAGAGGTCTTAAAATGCCTTTTAATGCAGGAAAGACGGACTCATCGCCTTTTGGTGGGAACCTTGCTGTTTGCGGGCGGCTTTTTGGCTGGGATTCTGATAATCGGCCTTGGTCTTCACTAGACTGTCGCCGATTGCCGCTTAAACCGCTAAAATGCCAGGTTAGGCAAAGCGTAAGCGTGGGCAAATGAAAAAATACTTTATCGCAGGAATTCTGGTGTGGGCACCGATGTCAATCACCATTTGGGTGATTGGATGGGGATTGGGCTTGCTCGACGGTGTTTTTGGTTCTGTAATGCATGCCATTATTACTGTGTTCCCTAATCAGTTTTCCGGTGATTTACAACATTTCCGTGAATTACCAGGTGTGGGCATTCTGATTGTTGTTTCAGTCATCATGATTACTGGATTACTTGCAATCAATTTTGCGGGGCAGTGGTGGATGAAGGTATGGGATCGATTGGTGAATCGTATTCCGATTGTGCGATCGATTTACTCTAGCGTTCAACAGGTATCCTCCACTTTATTTTCTGGTAGTGGCCAGGCGTTTAGCAAGGCATTATTAATTCGCTATCCCCATGCAGATTCTTGGGCAATTGCATTTCAGACTGGTATGCCAGCAAAAGAAGTGGCGGCTAAGTTGGGCGAGGACTACGTTAATGTTTTCTTGCCAACTACTCCAAACCCAACCTCTGGATTTTTTATGATCGTCCCACGTGCGCACACCATTGAATTAGAGATGAGTGTCGAAGAGGCGCTCAAACATATTGTTTCAATGGGATCCGTTCCCCCCACCAGTTCAACTGGTTTGACTGCTGCTAAGTCAAACCATCATCTTTGATTTATAGGAAATTGTTATGTCGATGCGAAGCCATACCTGCGGTCAGGTAACTGAATCACTCATTGGCCAAGAGATCACCCTCTCTGGTTGGGTTAATCGTCGGCGTGACCATGGTGGTGTGATCTTTATTGATCTACGTGATCATCAAGGTTTTGTGCAAGTTGTTTGTGATCCAGATCGCCCTGAGATGTTTTTATTAGCCGAGCAGGTTCGTAATGAATTTTGTATTCAGGTTAAGGGTTTGGTACGTGCACGTCCCGCTGGTACTGAGAACAATGATTTAGTTAGCGGCAAAATTGAAGTACTTTGTCATGTTCTAGTGATTTTGAATGCATCCATTACTCCGCCATTCCAATTGGAAGATGAGAATTTATCTGAGACTACTCGCTTAACTCACCGTGTTTTAGATTTGCGTCGTCCGCAAATGCAAAAGAATTTACGTTTACGTTACAACGTGGCCATGGAATGCCGTCGCTACCTCGATGCTGCAGGTTTCATCGATATCGAAACACCGATGTTAACGAAGAGTACCCCTGAAGGTGCGCGCGACTACTTGGTGCCTTCACGCGTGCATGATGGACAGTTTTTTGCTTTGCCACAGTCTCCTCAACTATTTAAGCAGTTATTGATGGTGGCTGGTTTTGATCGTTACTACCAAATTACTAAGTGCTTCCGCGACGAAGATTTACGTGCTGATCGTCAGCCTGAATTTACTCAGATCGACTGTGAAACCGCTTTCTTGGATGAACTAGAAATCCGTGAGCTATTTGAAAACATGATTCGTCATATTTTCAAAGTCACCATGAACGTAGAGTTGCCAAACCCATTTCCAACCATGCCTTACTCAGAGGGTATGGCACGCTTTGGTTCAGACAAGCCAGATCTGCGTGTGAATTTTGAATTTACTGAATTGACTGATTTAATGAAAGATGTCGATTTCAAAGTATTTTCTGGTGCAGCAAACCAAGAGGGTGGACGCGTAGTTGGTTTGTGCGTACCAGGCGGTGCTGAGATTAGCCGTAGTGAAATTGATGACTACACTCAATTTGTAGCGATCTATGGCGCCAAAGGTTTGGCTTGGATCAAGGTGAACTCAGTTGCAGAGGGTCGTAATGGCTTGCAATCACCCATCGTCAAGAACTTGCATGATGCTGCTATCAAAGGCATCTTGAAGCGCACTGGCGCTAAAGATGGCGACATCATTTTCTTCGGTGCTGATAAAGAAAAAGTTGTAAATGATGCAATCGGTGGTTTACGCCTCAAGATTGGTCACTCTGCTTGGGGTAAAGAGCATGGCCTATCTTCTGAAGGTTGGAAGCCATTGTGGGTGGTTGATTTCCCCATGTTTGAATATGATGAAGATAACGCCCGTTGGGTTGCATGTCACCATCCATTCACTAGCCCTAAAGATGAACATATGCAGTATCTCGAATCGAGTCCTGGAAAGTGTTTAGCCAAAGCTTATGACATGGTGCTAAACGGCAGTGAAATTGGTGGTGGATCAGTTCGTATTCATCAAGAAGCAGTGCAAAGCCAGGTATTCCGCGCCTTGAAGATTGGTGCCGAAGAGGCTCAAGCTAAGTTTGGATTCTTATTGGATGCCTTGCAGTACGGCGCACCTCCACACGGTGGCATCGCATTTGGTTTAGATCGTATCGTCACGATGATGACCGGTGCTGAATCTATCCGTGATGTCATCGCCTTCCCAAAAACACAGCGCGCCCAGTGCTTGCTTACTCAGGCTCCTAGCCCGGTAGACGAGCGTCAGTTAAAAGAGTTGCATATTCGTTTGCGCCAAGCTGCCCCCGCTGCTTAAGTAAGACAGTATTAGATCATTTTGAAAATCCCCATTTCGGTTTTAGTTGTTATTTACAAATCGAATGGGGAGGTCTTGCTAATTGAGCGAGCTGATAGAGTTAATTTTTGGCAATCCGTTACCGGTAGCATTGATTTCCTCGATGAGGATCTTAGTGCTGCTGCCGCACGCGAAGTCTTTGAAGAGACCGGAATTGATGTCCAATCTCTTCCAGCAGGCTCTTTACGAGATCTACAATATCGGATTGAGTATGAGATTTATCCACAATGGCGTCACCGCTACCCCCCTGGAGTGACCATAAATACCGAGCATTGGTTCTCATTGCTTGTTCCGAATGAGGTCCCAGTCAGATTGTCGCCAAGAGAGCACATTGCCTATCAATGGCTGCCTCACACTGAGGCAGCGAAAAAATGTTTCTCTCCTAGTAATGGCGCAGCAATTCTCAAGTTATTTTCTGCGCATCAGAGCGTAACTGACTAAGATAGCGTGATGCGACATTCATCAGGGCATCATCATTCAGCAGCAGATTCAAAGCCATCACAGGGTAGCGACTGGAAGGTTATTCGTGACTTACTTCCCTACCTATTGGAGTACAAGTTTAGGGTTGCGATTGCCCTGACTTGTTTGCTTGCTGCCAAGGTCACCAATCTTGGCATTCCGATTTTGATGAAGGAATTGATTGATGAGCTCAATATCAAAGTAGGCTCTCCTCAAGCTTTATTGGTTGTACCGGCCGGATTGATATTGGCCTACGGTCTCTTGAGGGTTTCTGCTTCTTTATTTACTGAGCTGCGCGAATCCCTCTTTGCTCGTGTTACCCAAAATGCCGTTCGTAAAGTGGCGCTACAAGTTTTTGAGCATCTACACTCTCTAGCGCTGAGCTTTCATTTAGCTCGTCAGACCGGTGGGGTTAGTCGAGATATTGAGCGTGGTACACGTGGTATTCAATCGCTGATCTCCTATTCGCTTTACAGCATCCTGCCAACTCTGATTGAATTTTGTTTGGTGCTTGGTTACTTGGCCTATGCATACGATATGTGGTTTGCCATCATTACCTTGGTGGCATTGCTGCTTTATATTGCGTTTACGGTTGTGGTAACAGAATGGCGGACGCATTTCCGCCGCACCATGAATGACATGGATTCTAAGGCGAATCAGAAGGCAATTGATTCCTTGTTGAATTTTGAGACAGTCAAGTACTTCGGTAACGAAGCCTTTGAGGCTAGCCGTTACGATCAAAATTTGATCCGCTACCAAACAGCTGCAGTGAAGTCACAAAAATCTTTAGCTGTACTCAATCTTGGACAGCAGATAATTATTGCCGTTGGATTAGTCCTAATTTTGTGGCGCGCGACGCAAGGTGTAATTGATGGATCTATGACCTTAGGTGATTTGGTCTTGGTTAACACCCTGATGATTCAGTTGTATATTCCGCTGAATTTCTTAGGTGTGATCTATCGTGAGATTAAGCAGGCGCTAACTGACATGGATCGTATGTTCTCGCTTCTGAATACGGAGAAGGAAATTGCGGATGTGCCTAATGCCCAGGCTTTGCGTATCAGTAATCAAAGCCGTGGCCCAGACGTTCGTTTTGAGAATGTCTCATTTCATTACGATGCTAAGCGTGAAATTCTGAAGGGTGTCAGCTTTGATATCGCAGCGGGAACGATTACTGCAGTGGTTGGGCAGAGCGGCGCTGGCAAGAGCACCTTAGCCCGCTTACTGTTTCGTTTTTATGATGTTCAGTCCGGCAAGATTCTGATTGATGATCAAAATATTGTGGATGTCACTCAATTGAGTTTACGCAAGGCAATTGGTATTGTTCCTCAAGATACTGTCTTGTTTAATGACACCATTGGCTACAACATTGCTTATGGCAATCCTAATGCTTCGATTGAAGAAGTTCATGAGGCCGCTAGGGCGGCGCAAATTGATCGTTTCATCAAGCATCTTCCAGATGGCTATGACACCCAAGTAGGTGAGCGGGGTCTGAAATTATCTGGTGGTGAGAAGCAGCGTGTTGCGATTGCACGTACTCTACTCAAAAAGCCAGCAATGTTAATTTTTGATGAGGCAACATCGGCGCTGGACTCTAAAACGGAGCGGGCGTTTCAGGAAGAGCTGCTTGGTTTGGCTAAAAATCGTACGACTTTAATCATTGCCCATCGACTTTCTACTATCATTCATGCGGATCAAATTTTGGTCATGGAGCATGGCCAGATAGTGGAACGTGGAACGCATGCAGAGCTATTGGCTGCTAGTGGCCGATATGCTGAAATGTGGCAAATGCAAGAGCGCATCATTCTTGATTAGAATGTCTTTATGAGTCAGCAAGAAACTATTCTCAAAAATGCCTTTGCCGCAGCTTTAGCGGTGGCTGATCCAAATAAAATCATTCCTAAATGCCTCGGCAAGATCTTTCCTCAAGGTTCGGAGCCCAAAGGAAGGTGTTTAGTGGTGGGCGCAGGCAAAGCCAGCGCATCAATGGCAACTGCTCTAGAGTCGCATGCTCAGCGTCATTGGCCTAATGCAATGATTGAGGGGGTAGTGTTGACCCGCTATGGGCACAACTCCCCTACTAGTCATATCCAAATTATCGAAGCGGGTCATCCAGTGCCTGATCAAGCCGGCATGGACGGCGCTAAAGAAATCTATCGCTTAGTTGGTGAATTACAAACTAGCGACGTTTTGATTGCCTTAATTTCCGGCGGCGGTTCAAGTTTGCTCACTTTGCCTCAAGCTGGCATCAGTATCGAAGATATGCGCAAGACTACCGAAGCGCTATTACGCTCAGGTGCGCCAATTGAGGAGATGAATGTCGTTCGCAAACATTTGTCAGCGATTCTGGGTGGCAATTTGGCAAGGCTAGCTATTGCACGTGGTGCTCGAGTTGAAGCATTGCTGATTTCGGATGTTACTGGAGATGCCCCTGCAGATATTGCCAGTGGACCTTGTGCGCCAGATTATTCGACTTACCAAGATGCTCTGGACATTTTGGCTAAACAACACTTAAGCTCTGACACTATTCCAGAATCTGTTTTATCTCATTTGCAGCGTGGTGTTGCGGGTGAAGTTCCAGAGACCTTAAAAGAAGTAGATCTACAAAATACTGCGGTCTGTAATCATGTGATTGCTACGGCCTATAAGAGTCTTGAGGCTGCAGCGGACTACGTACTCACACAAGGCTATGAGCCAGTGATTTTGGGAGACACTATTACCGGGGAAGCTCAAGCTGTAGGAATGGAACAAGCTTCTCTAGCGCGTCAGCACTTGAAAGTGGATAAGCCAATTGCTCTTATCTCGGGTGGCGAGTGCACGGTAACGATCCCCAATGGAATTAAAGGCCGCGGTGGTCGTTGTAGTGAGTATCTACTTTCATTCTTCGCAGCATCAACTGATCTTCCCTATGTTTCCGCATTGGCTGCAGATACTGATGGTATCGATGGTAGTGAAAAGAATGCTGGTGCGTGGTTTACTCCTGCGATTCGCCAGGCTGCCGATAAGCAAGGTCTGATCCCCGCGCAGTTCTTAGCGAAGCACGATTGCTATGGTTTTTTTGCGCAATTAGATGCTTTAGTAGAAACTGGCCCCACACTGACAAACGTAAACGATTTCCGCATCATCTTGCTTGATAAATAATTATGTCCAATAGCCCAACACAAATTCAACTGATTCAGCCGGATGACTGGCATTTGCATATTCGTGATGGTGAAGTAATGCGAGATGTATTGGCGGATACTGCGCGCCAATTTGCGCGTGCCATCATCATGCCGAATTTGAAGCCACCAGTAACTACGGTGGATTTGGCAAATGCGTATCGCGGTCGGATTGAAGCTAGCCTTCAATCTTTGGGCGTGACTGGCTTTACACCGCTAATGACCTTGTATCTCACAGATAACACTGCTGCGGATGAAGTACGTAAAGCAAAGAATGCTGGCATTACTGGATTTAAGCTTTACCCTGCAGGAGCGACAACCAACAGTGATGCGGGTGTGAGTGACATCAAGCGTTGTTATGCTGCACTGGAAGCAATGCAGGCCGTCGGTATGCCCTTGTTAGTACATGGTGAAGTGACTAGCGCTCACATTGATATATTTGATCGTGAGGCGGTGTTTATTGATCAAGTGCTCGAACCTTTACGTCAAGATTTTCTTGAACTGAAGATTGTGTTTGAGCACATTACTACTAAGCAAGCTGCGCACTATGTACGTGATGCGCATACTGCTGAAAAAAACAATATAGCCGCTACGATTACTCCGCAACATTTATTAATGAATCGCAATGCGATTTTTTCTGGCGGTATTCGTCCGCATAACTACTGCTTGCCAGTACTCAAGCGTGAAGAACATCGCGTCGCCCTATTGGAGGCTGCAACGAGTGGCAACCCCAGATTTTTCTTGGGCACCGATAGTGCGCCTCACGCCAAGGGTGTTAAAGAAGCTGCTTGCGGTTGTGCTGGTTGTTATAGTGCTTTTAATGCATTAGGTTTATACGCTGAAGCATTTGAGAGTGTAGGCAAGTTGGATAAACTTGAAGGCTTTGCTAGTTTCTTTGGCCCAGATTTTTATCTATTGCCACGCAATACCAAGAAAGTAACTTTGGTAAAGCAGGCGCAAAGCATTCCTGCAGAGCTTCCTTTAGGTGACGAAACGATTGTGCCGCTACGTGCAGGTGAGACGATTGCTTGGACCTTGGCTTAAGTTGCGACACAAGCCCCTAATTCATTTTTAGACCAAACTTATGCGACTGCGTTAGACTGCAGGCGCAGAGTCAATTGGGCAATCGCCGCCTCATTATTGAGGGGGAGGAAAGTCCGGACTCCATAGGGAAGGGTGATGGCTAACGGCCATCCACGGTGACGTGAGGAATAGGGCCACAGAGACGAGCGTATTTAGTTACGGTGAAACGCGGTAACC
>Ga0114975_10002796_pt1 | contig 11861 bp, 19 predicted proteins | sample S_130626_EF_Meta_FD_87031 | JGI IMG/M metagenome (GOLD analysis project Ga0114975, IMG submission 87031) | Freshwater microbial communities from Lake Simoncouche, Canada to study carbon cycling - S_130626_EF_MetaG | ecosystem: Environmental > Aquatic > Freshwater > Lake | place: Lake...
CCTGAATATTATGTCGCTGAAATAATGAAAGCAATGAAAACGGATTGTGATGTTATGGCTATAAATGGAATGATGACAACCAATGGTACAAATATCATTTATTGGAATATATATCTTGGCGCTGATTATATTTTAAAAGATGGTATCTATCACCGCTTTCCAAACCATATAACACCAATGAAGAGAAAATATGCAATACAAGTAGAGTTTCCAAATTTATCTTTTGGTGAAGATTATGCTTGGGCCTGTGCTTTGAAAGATAAATTTTTACTAAGAAAAGAAACAGTAATTGAAAAATGTATGTATCACTATCAATATATGATAAAATAATGTATTCACAAAACAACGAAGAACAAATTATTGTCAAATATTTTGGCGAATTTAAAGGCACTTTTCTTGACATAGGTGCGCATGATGGAATTACTTTAAGTAACACCAGGGCATTGACTTATTTAGGATGGAATGGGATTTGTATTGAGCCAAGTCCTGAGATTTTTCAAAAACTATTGGAAAATAATTTGTTTGAAAAAGTAAAATGTTATCAATTTGCCATTGGAGAATCAAACAATACGGTTGTTTTTTACAATAATCCCGAATTTTATTCAACAATGTCTGAAACTGACAGAGATAAGTGGGCTAATGCTGGGCAGAAATTTACTGCAATCGAAGTTCAACAGGTAGATTTCAAAACTTTTCTTGAAAAAAGCGACATAAAAACATTTGATTTTATCAGCATAGATGCCGAAGGAGTAGATTGGGAAATATTACAGCAGATAGATCTCAAAGAAATTGGATGCAAGATGATTTGTGTTGAACATAATAGCATTGATACAGTAAAATATTACAATTATATTAGTAAATTTGGATTTAAAGAAATAGGAAGAAACGCAGAAAATATTTTGATGGCCTTATGAAATTATCAATTTTAATACCTACAATTCCTGAAAGAAAAGAAAAGTTTGATAAAATTTATTGTAAATTATTAAGCCAATGCACTCCAGATATTGAAATCTTATTTGATGACCGAGAAAGATACAATATATCAGGAATTATGGTTGGCGAAAAAAGGCAAGCATTAATTGATCAGGCAAAAGGAAAATATATTTCTTTTGTTGATGATGATGATGATATTTCTAATGATTATGTCATTGAAATTTTAAAGGCAATTGATTCAGGAACTCCTGATGTCATTACTTTTAGAACATTGGCAAATATAGATGGCAGAAAATATGTAATTGACACATCAATTCACAATCCAATTGAGCAGCTTCATAGTAATGGGCCAATAAAAAGGAAGCCATCAGTACCTCATGTTTGGCTAAAGGAAGCCACAAAAAGGACAGTATTTCAAAGCAAAAATATAGATGAAGATACTGACTGGGTTAATGCTATTAATGCTCAAAGTGAAATTAAGATTGATAAAATTCTTCATTATTATAATTTCTCCACAGCTGATTCAGTTGCATCACAAACTTACCGAGTTGCAGTTGTTACTTTTGCCAATGGTGATTATACTGCATTGGCAAATAGGCAGAAAATGAAAGTGAATGAGTTTTCAAATTATGACCATTTTCACTTTACAGATTTTGGACAAATTCAGTCCAAATCACATGGCGAATATCCTTATGCCTTTAAACCAAATGCTATTCATACCGTTCAGCGCATGGGATATAATTTAATCTTGTGGGTTGATAGTCCAGTATATCCAATAAAAAACTTTGATTCTTTGATTGAAAAAGTAAAGACCGAAAAGATTTTGTTGATTGATAATATTGGTTGGACAATTGGTGACTTTACTTCCGATATTTGCTTACAACATTTTACCATGTCAAGGGATGAATCTTTTACCCATCCCATGGTGATGGCTTGCATTATGGGATTCAATCTGAAAGATGATTGGTCAAGGAATGTCTTTGATACATATTTGGGATATGCCCATACAGAAGCCTATCAAGGTGACTGGCATAATAATCATTCACAGGTCAGCAAAGATTCAAGGGTAAGAGGCCACAGACATGATCAGTCAGTAATATCTTGTATTGCTGCAAGAAGAGGAATAAAATTAACTCATCCCGATGGCATCATTGCATACAAGAATGAAGCAACACATGCCGATTGGTTAAACAATTCAACATTTATATCAGATAGAGGGCTATGAAAAGAGCAATAATCAATGTGGCCATTGGTGAGCCATATACAGAATATCAAACAAATATGATTGAATCAGTTAAAAAGTTTAGTCCACAAATTAATCTTATAACCTGGACAGATGAGCTCCCTACTGGCAGCAAAAGTCATTCGGATTCAATGTATGGATTTAAGATGTATGCGTTTAAATATGCATTTGAGCAGGGATATGATTCTGTATTGTGGCTCGATAGCCCAACAATTTTAAAAAAGGACATTTCCTATGTTTTTGATATTATTGAAGCTGACAAACATGGTGAGTTTGCTATTGCAACAGAAGCAAAACTATACCAATATTGTAATCAAAAGACTGTCAATTATTTTAATGTGGCAAGACAAAAAATCAAAGATGATGAATGGCTTTTAAATTATGGTTTTATCTTTGGATTTACAAAGGATTCTGAAACTTATAAAAAAATGGCTTATTGTGAATCAATTGGATTGTTTTCCACATTGGCAGATGATTATGAAGATCACATGACCAATTCAAATCATTTATTCAATGCAGAATACGTTGAGCATCGACATGAGGAAAGTATTATTTCAATGATTATTCAAGCAGAGGGAAGAAGATTGACCGATTCATCAATAGTGCATAATAATTTAACCTGGCACAAATATAATCACCAATGATTGAAGTATTAATGATTTCAGCATTCAGCTGCCTCTTTGCAGAGTTTTCCGGCATCATGATTTGGGTTAAATGGAAACTTAATTTAAAGCGATTTAAGCCCTTTGACTGTGCTATGTGTTTGTCTTGGTGGATTGGGATAATTTACTTCGGCATATCAACGCAAAATACCATTCTAACCATAGGATGTGCAGCACTTTGTTCTGTATTATCAATTTATATCACGAAATATGCTAAATGATAAACAATATCAATTATTGTTGCAACACTATGCGGCAATAAAGATGGCAGTGGAAACAAGGGCAATGGTATCAACCTCGCCTTTTTATGCCATGAATGAAATAAAACAGCAGATGGGGCTCCCACCATCAAATGGATATTGCGCAGCTTGCGTAATGGAGTTGTACGATTTTATGTGGTCACAAATACAACAATACGAAAATGGCAAAGGCAAGTAAAGTAAGTAATAAAAAATTATCTTTTGGAGTGCGAAAAAATGGCAAGGCTAAAAAGAAAGTAGGCCCAAAAGAAAAACATCAAAAGAAATACATAGCGCAAGGTCGTTAAGCCAAGTCTGATTGATTGACAAATGTTGGAGTGAATGAATTACCCCAATTATCCTTGGCAAGATTACACAGGTGCATGAAGTAATCAAAGGAATAACACTTCTGCTGATTGTCAGGATTCAATATCTGTTCATTCTGAAAGACCTGGCATCCCTCTGACCAATTATCTACATTTATAGACTGCCCATTGATGTTGGCACGATGGCAATTAATGCCAAACAACCCTGTATTTTCTCGCCAAATTAACTTGCTGTCTTGGTAGTATTCCACTATCTCGCTGCCATCGTTACCCCTTGACACTTTAAAGTCACATTTGCTAACATCAGGATTCATAAAGTCAAGTGTTTTGTCCTTATTGAAATCACGAATAACTTTTACAGGATTCTTTTGTACGAGTGCCTCATACTTTTCTTGATGAAGTCCTATCTTCCACATTCCTTTCGGCTGTTGTGGTGCTTTAACTATTGCCACTCCTAACGCATTAGAGGGCTTTAGACGCACCATCGTGCCGGGATCGGTAGTTATATTAAATGTGCGGAGATTCCATCCTATATGATTCCAAAAGACATATAGCTTATCATTGAAAGTATTTGCAACCTGATCAGGATTGCGGACAAACCAAAGGTTTAAATTGTAAGACTTGGCATCGTTTTTAAAAATGTCAAAATGTAACTTGTCAGCTGCATCAATGAAGTTTTGTATTTTCATGTTTCAAAGAATCTGATTGTTCAATCTTGTCAATCCTCTTTCCAATGGTATCAATCTTTTCATTATGAATCCAAACGGAAATGGATAAGACTACCACGATGGCAAAAGTTACAATATCCATTACTCACCAAAGCATTTCATGAGTGCCTTACCAATAGTTCCAACACCAAGCAACCATCCTGCGGCAGATGCTAAAGCGACAGGAAGAACAATAGGGGCAGCCATAGGCAGAGCAAGGATAGCAGCACCAACAGCACCACATGCCAAAGAAATATCGCCAACCTTTTGAGCCCATGCAGGAGTGTTCTGCTTTGCATAGTTAGATAAATTAAACTTTTCCATTCACTTCTAAATTTGATATTTTACCTGTTAATTCTCTGATGCTGTTAATCATCTGCTGCATTTGAATGTTATCTCTTGTCAGCATTTCCTTTTCAGCATTTTTTGCATTTGAAAAACTTATTTCAGACTTAAAAACTTCTTCTTTTAATTTCTCAATTTTGTCATCCACCTTTGCATCCAATTTCTCAAGTCTTTCAAGTATCTTTTCATTAATCTTTGATTGCTCTTTCCAAGATGTCCTCCAAATATAAGTCATGAGATAAACAAATCCAAGTGAAGTGATTGAAACAAGGTAGGTAATTACTTCGGGATATTCGGAAGCAAATGTAGTTGAGGCTATCATAGACGTAATGGTGATAGATGAAAATCCGCTAATAAGACAAGTAGTTGGCTTAATTATCATTTCAAGCATATACTATTCAATGATTGGTTGTTCGTTTGGTTTTACACAATTATCGCAATACATTTGATAAGAGTCATCACCTTTGAAATCTTGTTCGTTTTCTACTTCTACGCTGCCTAAGACTGTTCCACAGCCCCCGGCACAATGTATGTCAATTGTCATTCTATCGTTACGGTTTGAGATTGTAAATTAATCATGATAACTTTTCCATTTCCACCTGTTACACCATTTGATCCTGCAATACCTGATCCGACTTTTGCCCCACCTGTACCACCTGTTCCGCCTGTTACTGTTGTTGTGCCTTGTGTTAAAGCGTTATATAAAAGATAGATGATACCACCAGTACCACCACCACCACCGCCACCGCCACCTGCATTTCCTGCGCCTGATGCTGCTCCTCCATTTCCACCATTCCAACCTGCTGATGTTATTGTTCCGTTGTTAGTAATTGTTGGAGCAGCAAGATAAACAATACCGCCACCTGCTCCACCGCCTCCACCTGCTCCACCTGTATTCGATGCGCCTCCGCCTCCGCCTGCACTTCCACCACTACCTCCTTGAGATATTGGTACTTGCTGATTGAACATTGAGATAACTGTTTGAATAGGATAAAATAATAAAGTGCCTGTGGTAACTGTTGCACCACCTGCGCCTCCTGATGCTGTACCGCCTGCACCACCACTGCCACCACCGATGACAAATGCAGCTGTACCACCTGATTGAGCTGTGCCTGTTCCGCCTGCTGCTATTGATGCACCTGTCGCACCAAATGCACCACTGCCACCCATTCCAATACTGCCAACACTCATTGTATAAGTTCCTCCGCTGCCTCTTGTACCACCACCGCTACCACTTACACCGGCAGTTCCAACAGCACCATTGGCTCTTCCTGATATTGTGCCATTGTTGATGATTTCTCCTGTGCAAAATATTTGGTAATCACCACTGGAAAGGGTAATACCATTATTCACCGTCAAACTTGAATAATACATGTTCCTTGTAAGTGTAGTGTTTCCGCTGATAGTTACTGCGCCATCTGATCCTGCGCCAAAATAACTATTCAAAGATGGAACACCAATTGGACCAATAGTCTGTGCTTGATATGCGCCCATTGATGTGATCAAGAGCACAAAAATTAGTAGTAATTTTTTCATATTATGATTGATGAAATTCTTTAGCAACCCATTTCTTTCCACTTACAGCGCAATAGATAGTGATTTTCTCTTGCGTGCAAAAGTTACCACTGCTCATTGATTGACCTGCACCCAATTGAATGGATGTTCCTGCGGCAGATGCTGCTGATGTGAAATTGATGTACATTACAGTATCAGAGATGTTTTGAATAAACCATCCTGCTCTTCTGTTAATTGTTTCGGCAAACATTAATGTTTGACTTGTCGTGTCGGTTGTACCGCTTCTATCGGTATATGTGCCAATTTGTATTCCTATCATATTTTTAAATATATTTTATTTGGTTTTTTTATGAATTTGGTATTGAACATCTATCCATATCTTTTGGCACTCCCAGTGTTATATCCATTGACCATCCTGTTACCTCATCATCAAATCTATCTCCGAATGGATCTAACTTTGGTGACTTCGTATCAAATGACCATGTATAATTAGGGCTTTGAAGCTCGTGAATTACATCCAATGCAATGGATAGCATATCACTTTCCACTTCTTGCATATTAGATTGTCCTTTATGCACTAAATCACAAAATATTATTGTGAAATTTAGATTCAATTTTAAGTCCACAACCGTTGCAGGCTTGACAAGGACAAACATCATTGGGTAGTAAATTGTTCCCGATGTTGCAATGTTGTCAAGACTATCATACTGAAATGAATTTATTTGCAGATGATTATCCGCAATATCATTTAGTGACTTTATTACTTGGTTGTATGTTAGCATCTTTTTTTTCTTTATCTCGTTTTATGAGATATATTTTTAATTTCTCTAAATTCTTTTTGTATGCCGCCATTAATCTTCTGCATTTGGATTCTCATATCTATCTTCAACACTTCTGAAAGTGTATGTACTGCCCAAAAATATACCGCTTTGATACGCTGTTCTGTCAGGTCTAATTATATCAATGCCATTGCCAGGATTTAAATACAAAGGAAAGGTAGTTACATTTTCTTTTAAGTAATTAATTATCCTCTTATCATACCATTGTGCCTTGTCCATCAATCGGTCCATTAATCTTTTCACATCAGAAACGGAAATAGGATTGCTATTCTCGCTGTTTTTCATCATGATGGATTTATTGGTCATCTTAAAAGTCAGCACATCAATACCCTCGTATAAAGTCCAATATTTTAAGGCAGGAGCAATGTAGTCATCAAGTAATGTCTTGTTACTTATCGTTCCAGTGCTGACATTTCCTGCCACCACTTGAGAAATTAATTGGTTGTATAAACCGCTACCAAGCAAGGGATGGATGTGTAAATCTTGCGCCTCTTTAATTACAGGTCGAATAAGGTTTACATCCACATTCTCATCGAGATAGGACATATCCTTTATGTATTGTTCAGATATGAATAATGCTGTTGCCATATTACTTTTTTGTTACGATATTCTGCTGCCAAAGATGCCTGCAATGTGGGATGTGAATCGTTGTGCCGGGTTTTGTGTACCAACCGCCACGCATGGACCAAACATCTCTTCCAGTTTCCGCACTGATGGCTTCAATCTCATCCCTTGTATATAATTTGTCAAGATTCAATAAATCTTTGCAGAAACTTCTTGAAGTATCTATCATTCCCTGATTGAAACCTGGTGCCCAATCGTATGAGTACATGACAATGATTTCAGCTGTCTTTGCAGGATTCTCATCAAGGATGTTTTGTGCTTCCGGTGTTACTTCATTGATAGGAAGCCCCATATCAGATGTGCCGGGCTTTAATAATCCGTTGTCAGTAAGGTTTTTTAAGATTTCAACCACCCTATCCGTTGATATTTTCAGCGTTTTGGCAATGTTTTCAATAGGCATCAAGGCATCTTTGGACAATAAATCAATGATTGCCCTCTCATTTGATGTGTAAAAGTAGCCTTTTGCAATAGAAAGTTCACTTTCAAGGCTCATTTCCCTGTTAAAATGGTGCAAATATTTCTTATTTAGAACATTAAATTGCTCTTTTGGAGTGCCATATTTCTCAAATATTGGTAATATCTTGGAGTTTTTCTGCTCCTGAATGCTGATACAGATGGCGACAGCTTGATCTTGTTCCTTTCCTGCGCTGATATGGTCTGAAATACATGCTGAAAGTTCCTCCTGGTCAAGTTTAAACTTGGAATATTTGTTCATTCCAGTTGGAGTTGCATTGATTTCAACAGGTTTCTGTTCAGGATATCCTGCCTTAATACGCAATTCGCCTACTGTCAAGATTTGCATCAAAGCATTTTCACTCAATTGTTCACTGATTGGCTCTGCTTCTTTCAAGAATAATCTATTGTTAAGACCTGAATACTTTGCAAGCATATTAAATACTGCTTCAAGTTGCAATTGTTCAGGCTTTACATAAGTGTTTTTAAATAATTCATAAGCCTCAACGATTTCACTTCTGCCGCCTAATTGGCCCTCTGTCTTGATGCCAAAAAGCATCGGTGATGTGATACGATGTCCTGTGAATATTTCTTCCTGTACCCACTTGGTAAGCTCCATGAACATCTTGTCCGCATTGCTCATTCCAATAGGAAGAATCTCCGCAGCCTTTTCTTTACCATCAGCAAAGTTCAATACAAATGATCCTGCGTTGTCAGTGCCTGTAAATTTCTCTTTGAATTTCCTTTCAATATCTCTTTGCTCTTCCGCTGTTGGCATTCCGTTAAGGAAGTTCACCATGAAAGTTCCTGCAAATTGATTCTTGACATTGTTGTAGTGATAATTACTTATCTCAATATCCGTTTCAATGTTGCTGATTGCTCCCAAATATTCAGGCAATGGATATACATCAAGCGCAGGGTGATATGTCTTGTAAAAGAGTATTTGAGCCCCTGTTGCGTTAAATGGATCAAAGGCAGGATATACTTTGTAATCACTTCCCTTTGAAACATCACGATTCATCTTACCATTCTTGTCCAACCATCTTTCAGAATAAAAGAAAGTAGTGTTGTCATAGTTTGAACGCATCTTGCGGAATGGAATATGCTTGATCGATGCAGGTTTCTTGCCCATCTTATCCCAAATTACTTCAAGATAAAATCCACCAAAGATTTTTTTATCCTCATCACATTTCATAGACACATCTTTCAAGCTCTCGCCATCAGGATTCATCCGTTTCATAAATTGATTTAAGGCAATGGCCTGTTGAGGTGTCAAATTTTCTTTGTCAAAATCCCAACCTGCACCAGTGGTATAATTCACTTTTGCCTTAACGATAGCAGAATGTTTCGCTGAACGATCATACAGCTGAATGAGATACCAAGCATAATCATTTTTCTCGCCAAGTTGAATCCAATCCTCACCACGCACCTCTTTAAATATTGGTACTTTGTGATTTTCCAATTGGACCACTGATGGCATTTGAAACTTACCCGGTGTAGGCTGTATATTTTTTGTCTTGCTGCTCATATCTTGTGAATTGTGATGGTGTTCCTACCACCAATAATTTACCTATCTCTAATTGATTTGGAAGTGCTTTAGTATAATCTAAATTTGAATTGCTTGTCTGTTCATAAACTTCATAATGCCAATACCCGGCAGGTGATAGCTCAATGATTCCTGCTGTTGGAGTTTGTGATCCTGAAGTTTCAGTGATAGTAAACTTATTATAGCGAGTAGGATAAGCACTAATATCAGCTGCAATGAATGCCACCTCTGTTCTCTGCATATCATTGATGCAGCGAAAAAGGAAAACAGGTGATGCAAGCGTTTTCTTTTCATTCAAAGTAAGTATTAGCGTATTGCTCTGATTTTTGATTACTTTCAGCATACTTATAAATATAAAAGATGCAGTTTTTTTATAAAAAGAAAGCCCCACCAATAAAGGCAGGGCTTTCCAAACTAATGTTGAACAGATTATACTGTTAAGGTAGTCATTAGGGATCCTGTTACCTGCTGCGCAGGAGCTGGCTCTTTGCCCATAAAGGTCAAAGAATAACCATTCAAATCACCCATTGCTTTACCTGTCTTACCATCGGAAGCACCAAGGTCACAACCATTCACCTCGCCAAGCAACCAGTACACACCATTGTTATCTTTAACGATGATGAATAAACGATTTTGGACCATTTGACGGATGTTGTTCCTGTTACTTGCTGACAGTTGTTTCATGCTGAATTTAACTTCTTGTTCATAATAAACAGTTCCGTTTTCAACACTTGGCACTATCTTCTCGGTAAATTCTGCATTCTCTTTTTCAAGTTTAAATGTCCAGAATTTTTTACCCGAAGATAATGTGAAGGCAGTAATGATACCTGACGTAGCTGTTAAAGTAGCTTTGTTTTCGAGTTCTGTCAGATATATTTCGGAGATACCCCCCACAGAATTTCTGCAGGGGATCTCATATCCTTGAATAATTGCGCAATTAGTTGGCATATAGATTAGGTATTTTTGTATTGTACAATTTCACTTGGGAAAGCAATTTGGCAACCTGCTTTGAAACGGAATAAGGTTTTGATGTTTTGGTCATCTTGAGAAAACCATACATCATACTTTTCATATTCGTTCAAAAGGTCAGTACCAAAGTAAAGATTTGAAGTTCTTGCAGCAATGATACGATTTTTGTATGAAGCCAATGCACCTGCATTGTTATCAGCGTTCAATCCCGGTACACCAACAATTTTCAAGTTAGTACCTGGGTACATCATTTCAAAGGTTGAAGCACCTGCATCCGTTGTATAATTGTACAAGTTGTCAGTTGTCAATTTAGTTACTAATGTACGGAAAGTATCATATCCGCAGAATGCAACCAAGTCATCCATACCTAAAATGGCAGTTGGGATTTTTGAATAAATATCTTCAAAGATACCTCTTACAGTTGATGTGCTGATAGATGTTTGAGTCGTTGCAGCAATTGCAGTACCGGCAGCATCGATAAGTTTCAACCAACCATCAAACTTGTTTGTGTTTACAAGTCCTGAATTGGTATCACCTTGCCAAACAGCAACCTCTAATTGTTTTGCAATCAAATTAATTTTGCGATTTGTGATCTCTGCTTCCAATGGAAGTTGGTCGTGAGTACTTCCTGGTTGAACAAGCCTTTGTAAGAATTTAGCTTCTAAATCTTCAGGGCACAATGTTTCAGCAATCATAATCTTACTAACTGCAAGGTTTCTTCTGCTGAAAGTTGTTGTTCCTGATGTGTTGTAAGCACAACCGTTATCCACTTGGAAATCGGCTAATGTTTCCATGATTTCGATATCTTCTGATGATTTGATACCTACTTGTACTTTCACCATTGATATACTCTTTGCAGAGAATATGGATGCGCTGATGATGTCTTTTTCGTTTTCTTTGATATAGTCTGTTAGACCAGTTACGTTAAATGCCATTTTATTTTATTTTTTTAAAGGGTTTAATTTTTTATTTGAAATCTCTTCTGATTTGTCTTGCAGCTTCTGCAATCTCTTTCATTGTTTTCATAGAGCTGAAAGATGAGGCTCCTGACGTTGCAGTTTTTGTTGGCTCAACACTTGGCTCGGCAGCTAACTTCTCAACGATGTTGAAAGTATCTTCTGCAAGTTTCTTTGTTGAATCAAAGGCAGCAATTGCTGATTTTAATTCTGCATTTTGTGCTTCCAATGCTGTGATTTTTTCAGTCAAAGGAGCAATCTTTGCCATTTCTGCAAAAAGTTTGTCCAATAAGGATTGCAATTCTGCGGCAGAGTTGTCAGATCCCATCATTTCTTCGCCTGGCTCCATCGTATGCATTTCGGTAATTAAACCACCTGCAACGGTTAGCATTGTGCCATCAGGTAATTGATATTCTCCATCAGCAGCAACACCTTGAACGCCTGCGGTATCTGTGTGCATTACTTTTGCACCCACAACAGGCATATCTCCCTCGTAAGAGATAA
>Ga0114975_10002797_pt1 | contig 11860 bp, 10 predicted proteins | sample S_130626_EF_Meta_FD_87031 | JGI IMG/M metagenome (GOLD analysis project Ga0114975, IMG submission 87031) | Freshwater microbial communities from Lake Simoncouche, Canada to study carbon cycling - S_130626_EF_MetaG | ecosystem: Environmental > Aquatic > Freshwater > Lake | place: Lake...
TTCGCGCCGCTGACTGGATTCTGATTACCGGCACAAACGGGAAGACGACGACAACCCAATTGACGAGTCATGTGTTGACGATTGCTGGCTTTCGAACCGCGGCGGTTGGCAACATTGGAACCCCCATCCTTGACGCCATTCGGGATCCGTTGGGTTTTGATTTTCTCGTGGTTGAGATCTCGAGCTTCCAATTGCACTGGTTGCCCGGAGTTGGTGAAGGTGCTCTGCGACCGATTTCCAGTGCGTGCCTCAATGTTGGCGATGACCACCTTGACTGGCACGGGACGGCGGCCGCGTATCGAGCGGCGAAGGGAGCCGTGTATGCCAATACCCGCATCGCAGTCCTGTATTCCAAGGTTGACCCGGTCACCGAAGCACTGGTACGCGACGCCAACGTTGCCGAGGGGTGCGAGGCAATCGGGTTCGGATTCATGACTCCCGACACCGGTGAACTCGGCACGATTGAGGGTCTGCTGGTTGATCGCGCGTTCGTGCCGGACCGTCGAAACAACGCTCATGAAATCGTCACCGTCGACCACCTCGCCGAGCTCGGGTTCGCTACCCCGCACATGATTCTCAACATTCTCGCCGCGGCCGGGCTCGCACTGTCTGTCGGGGCAAGCGCCGAAGCGGTAGCGGAAGCGCTCGACTCCTTCGCGTTAGATCACCACCGGTGTGAGACAGTCGCCGAATTCGACGGCATTCGGTGGGTGGACGATTCGAAGGCGACAAACGCGCACGCCGCCAATGCGTCGCTTCGGTCGTTCCCATCGCTTGTCTGGATCGTTGGCGGGCTTTTCAAGGGAACCGCGATTGATGAGCTGGTGCAGGCGCACGCGTCGCGAATCCGCGCGGTAATTGCAATCGGGATCGATCGCGATGAACCCCGCAGGGTGATGGCCCAATGGGCGCCACACATTCCCCTGATTGAAGTATCGGGCGATGAGGTTATGGCCCAGGCTGTTGCCGCTGCGGCAGAGTGCGCTCAAGACGGGGATACGGTTTTGCTAGCGCCCGCTGCGGCGTCCATGGATCAGTTCGTCGACTATGCCGATCGAGGTCGGCAATTTGCCGCAGCAGTGAGAACACACCTGGGACTTGGCGATGAATAGCCCGCGCCGAACAACCGTTCGAATTCCGAACCTGTTTAGTTCCGATTCGCCTCTCGTCACGATGCTTCTGGCGATTACCGCGTTACTCGTTGGGTTTGGGCTGCTCATGGTGCTGTCGGCTTCATCGATTTCGAGCGGACTCAACAACGACGGAAACTTTTTACACGACACACTGACCCAGTCAGCGGGGGTCGCGCTCGGTGGCGCCGCAGCGCTCATCATTGCTCGATTCCCACTGGATTTTTGGCGACGTTTTCGAAACACCTTCATCGTCATCGGTATTGGGTTACAGGCAGCGGTCCTGCTGGTGGGGGACTCGTACGGAGGAAACCGGAACTGGATTCAAATCGGCGGAGTCTCGCTGCAGCCTTCTGAATTCATCAAGCTCGCTCTCATCGTCTGGCTCGCGGTGTGGATTCACGACAATCCACACCACTTCGATCGGCCACTCATGTACTGGTGGGACAAACAGTTGTTGTGGATTATCGCCCCGGTGCTTCTCATTCTCGGCGGAGGCGACATCGGTACCGTACTCATCATCGGACTAATAATCCTCGGCATGTTGGTCATCGCCGGCGCTCCAGCACGCCCACTGATGTTCCTGGGTTTATCCGCGATTCTTCTCATCGTCGCGTATGTCACCGTTGCCCCGAGCTCGCGCGGCGATCGCTTCTCGATTTGGTTGACCGGGTGCAAGCCCGAGGATTACGAGGGTGCGTGCTGGCAGACCATTCACGGTTATTGGGCTCTCGGTTCGGGCGGTCTGTTTGGTTTGGGCGCTGGCAGTTCGCGATCGAAATGGTCGTGGCTGCCTCACGCAGAATCGGACTACATCTTCGCGATCATCGGCGAAGAGTTCGGTCTTGTGGGAGCCATCTTCCTGCTGCTCATCATCGTGGCTCTCGCGGTCACTCTGGTTCGTTTGATGCGCGCTTATCCGCAACCGCTCACGCGCGCAATTATCGCGGGAGTCCTCGTGTGGATTGTCGGGCAATCACTCGTCAACATTGGCGTTGTCCTCGGACTCCTGCCGGTGCTCGGTGTCCCGCTACCCATGGTTTCCTCGGGGGGTTCCGCGATCATGGCCAACCTGCTCGCTATCGGTGTGGTGATTTCGTGTGTGCGATACGAGGAGAGATACGGATGACTACGTATCTGCTCGCCGGAGGGGGAACCGCTGGGCACGTGAATCCGCTTCTTGCCACGGCCGATGAACTGCGGCGCACCGAGAAGTCTGCGGAGATCATCGTCCTGGGTACCGCGGAGGGACTCGAATCTCGGCTCGTTCCGGAATCGGGATATGAATTGGTGACAATCGCGAAGCTTCCGTTTCCTCGTGCCCTCTCGGTTGCCGCGGTGACGTACCCCGCGCGACTCGCAAAGGCCGTGCGTTCGGTGCGGGGCGTCATCCGCGAACGAAATGTCAACGTCGTCGTCGGGTTTGGCGGCTACGCGTCCGCGCCCGCCTATCTCGCTGCCCGCGCCGAGAGAATTCCGATTGTCGTCCACGAAGCAAACGCAGTCCCGGGCATCGCAAACAAGCTCGGGGCAGCCTTCACCCGGTTTGTCGGGGTGACCTTTGCGGGAACCCCCATAGCTCACGCGACGACGGTTGGAATGCCCCTGCGGCGAGAGATTGCGACCCTCGACCGGGACTTGCGTCGCGCCGAAGCCCGACGCTTTTTTGGAATTCGCGGAACAAACCCCGTGCTCCTCGTCACGGGGGGTTCGACGGGGGCTGCTCGAATCAACGCAACGGTGGCCGCAACCGCTCCGCAACTCGTCGGATCCGGTTGGGATGTCATCCACACGGTGGGGGAGTCTCGTGAATTCAGTGACCCATCAATTCCCGGTTACCACGCTTTCCCATACTGTGACCGGATGGATCTCGCTCTCGCTGTCGCGGACCTCGTGATTGCTCGCGCTGGCTCGGCAACGGTCAGCGAACTGTCCGGTTTAGGCATCCCGACGGTGTTTGTGCCGTATCCGGTCGGAAACGGCGAACAAGCGCGAAATGCTGCGGACTTGGTGTCGGCCGGGGGCGCGTTGATCTGTCTCGACGCGGATTTCACGCCAGATTTCGTTCGAACGACCGTTGCCGGTCTGATGTCCGATGCTCCAGCACGGCGGGCAATGTCAACGGCTTCCGCAGCTATCGGAATTCGCGACGGAGCAGCGCGACTTGCCGCACTGATCCGCAGCGCCATCGCTCGGCCCACCCCATAGGGTTGTGCTGTGATTGCCCCGGACCTAGCCCAGACCATTCCTGACGATCTGGGTCGCGTCCACTTCATTGGCATCGGCGGCAGCGGGATGAGCGGGATCGCCCGCCTCTTCCACGCTCGAGGACTGACCGTCACGGGATCCGACCGCAGCGAATCAGCGACGGTCACCGAGCTTCACGCGTTAGGCATTGAGGTCCAGCTTGGGCACGACCCTGCGCTTGTCACGAACGCGAACACGGTCGTTGTCACCGGGGCGCTCTGGGACGACAACCCGGAGTACACGTGGGCCCTCGAGCACGAGATTCCGGTCCTGCATCGCTCGCTCGCTCTACACTGGCTGACTCGAAAGGCTCGCGTTATCGCGATTGCCGGTGCTCACGGCAAGACGACGTCAACCGGAATGGTGGTGACCGCACTCCGGGGGGTCGGAGCAGACCCGTCATTTGTCAACGGAGGGGTTGTGTCATCCCTGGGTGTGTCCGCCGACGCCGGGACGGATGCTGAATTCGTCATCGAAGCCGACGAATCAGACGGATCGTTCCTGCTCTACACCGTTGCCATCGGGTTGATCACGAACATTGATACCGACCACCTCGAGACGTATGGCTCGGCGGAGGCGTTCGACGACGCTTTTGTCACGTTCGCGAACGGGTGTTCCGAAAGTGTCGTCGTCTCAACGGATGACCCCCATCTCGAGCGACTTCGCCCTCGAATCACGGCGGCAACTCTCTCGTTTGGTGAGGACGTCGCGGCCGACGTGCGCGTGACCGATATTGTCGCTGCGACGACGGGCGTCACGGCCACAATCCACCACGGGAATGAGACCGCTCCGCTGGTGCTTTCCATAGCGGGACGCCACAACGCCATCAACGCCACGGGCGCGATTGCCGTTCTGATCGCGATGGGGCATTCGTTGGGCTCGGCCTCGGCCGCTCTCGCAGCTTTTGCGGGGACGGGCCGTCGGTTTGAGTTCACTGCAGAGAGTCGGGGAGTGCGGGTTTTTGACGATTATGCCCACCACCCGCGCGAGGTCCGCGCTGCTCTCGCTACCGCGCGAAGCGTTGTTGGCACCGGCCGGGTAATAGCCATTCATCAACCGCACCTGTATTCGCGAACCCGTGACATGGCGGCGGAGTTCGCGGCGGAATATGAAACGGGTGCTGATTTCACGGTTGTTCTTGATGTTTATGGTGCCCGTGAAGACCCCATACCCGGTGTCACCGGTGAACTCGTCTCGAGCGCCTTCACGGATTCCAATCGAGTCGCGTATTGCCCCAATTGGGCCGATGCCGCTCGTGTGGCGGCCGAACACGCTAAGGACGGCGACATCATCATGACCCTGTCGTGCGGTGACGTCTACCGGATCATTCCGCAGGTCATCGCTGCTCTGGAAACCTCGTGAAGAGGCCGCAACACCACGGCGCCACTCCCGACCGCAAGCAGGCTCAGCGTCCGATTCGTCGAGATTCCTCGAACTCTCGTGCGCGAGTGCATGGAGCGGAGGATCGTGAAGCACGGCGCTTCACCGAGGGTCCGCGCCGACAACGCCGGTTTCGCTTGGCGGTGACGAGCTCTGTCGTGGGTTTCCTCGCGCTGGTTGCCGGGATTGTGTTGTCACCCCTGATGACACTCGACGAAATCGTCGTCACGGGGTTGGAATCCGTGTCGGAAGAGGTCGTCGTTGGTGCAGCCAAGGAACAGGTCGGTACTCCACTCGCACTCATCGATTACGACGCGATCGAGAAGAGGCTCGGGGGTGTGGTGCAAATTCAATCGTTTGCAACGGAACTGCGCCCGCCGCACACCCTCGTTATTCGCATTGTTGAACGTGTTCCGATTGGCGCAATTTCCTCAGACGCCGGGTGGGATGTCGTGGATGCGGCGGGCGTTGTCTTGAGTTCGTCCGCGGCGCCCCCCAAAACCTTTCCGCGGCTCAACATTGAGGGAGTCGATTCTGCTGGATTCACTGCTGTGGTGAGAGCGCTATTGGCGCTTCCCCCTTCGCTGCGCGGGGATGTCGCGACGATTTCGGCCGAGACCCGCGACACTGTTCGACTCGTACTTAGGGGTGTTCCCCACGAGATTCGATGGGGTTCGGATGAACTCTCCACTCTCAAGGCCGCGGTTCTCGAGCGAGCGCTAGGGATTGCGAGCGAGAAGGGTGGGACTTTCGTCATCGACGTTTCCGCTCCGGACACGCTCATCATGAATCGTGTGAATTAGCCGAAAAAGGCCGAGATTAGTCAAACGGCGACACGCCGACGCCACCTCCCGAGCTTTCGACACCTGCGCACGTAACTTGTGGGTGCCTCTCGGGGTGCAAAAAGTCTCGGCTTCAAGTAGAGCCTGAATGTTGGAGGAACCCATGGCCGGCAAAGGCAATAATCACCTCGCTGTCATCAAGGTTGTTGGTGTCGGTGGTGGCGGTGTCAACGCCGTCAATCGCATGATTGAAGCTGGCATCCGCGGAGTCGAGTTCATCGCCATCAACACGGACGCCCAGGCGTTGCTGATGAGCGACGCCGACGTAAAGCTCGATGTTGGACGAGAGCTCACTCGTGGACTCGGCGCGGGGGCGGACCCGGAAATGGGACGCCGCGCTGCGGAAGACCACGCTCAGGAAATCGAAGAGTGCCTCGCCGGCGCTGATCTTGTTTTCGTCACCGCCGGTGAAGGCGGCGGCACCGGCACCGGGGGAGCGCCCGTTGTTGCCCGTATCGCGAAGTCGATTGGCGCGCTCACCGTCGGTGTTGTCACGAAACCGTTCAAGTTTGAGGCGCGTCGTCGTCGTGACCAAGCCGATGCGGGCATCGCCGCACTGCGCAACGAGGTCGACACGCTCATCGTCGTTCCCAACGATCGGTTGTTGGAACTTTCCGACCGCGCGATTTCCGCCACGGAAGCATTCGCTATCGCTGACGAGGTGTTGCTGTCGGGCGTACAGGGAATTTCGGATCTCATCACAAACCCCGGGCTGATCAATCTCGATTTCGCCGATGTGCGTTCCGTCATGCAAGACGCCGGAACCGCGCTGATGGGAATCGGCAGCGCGCGCGGAGCCGAACGGGCGATTAAGGCAACTGAAATGGCTGCACGCTCGCCTCTACTCGACCAGACGATTGACGGTGCGCACGGCGTGCTGTTGTCGATTCAGGGCGGTTCGAACCTCGGAATTCACGAGATCAATGAAGCAGCGACGCTCATCACCGAGCACGTTCACCCCGACGCGAACGTCATCTTCGGAATGTCGATTGATGACACTCTGGGTGACGAAGTTCGAGTCACGGTCATTGCCGCAGGATTCGACGCCGAGGCTACGCCGCGCGTGCGAAATTCGGAACCCCGCGTTGAATCGTTCAACACGAACGAGGTTGATCGCGTCGACTCCTCCGTGTACTCGGAAGCAACGCCAACAATGGAACACCAACACGTTCCGAAACTGACGGATGCCTTCGATTCGGTACCCGAAGACTACGACCTACCCGAGTTTCTCAAGTCATGAGTGATGCGGCCGCGCGATGGCGCGCGGTCCGCGATCAGATCGACGCGGAGTGCCAGCGGCTAAACCGCGACCCGGCGGGCGTGAGCCTTGTGGTCGTGACCAAGTTCCATCCGGTCGAGTTGATCGAGGAACTCCTCGCAGTGGGAGCGCGCGATTTCGGTGAAAGCCGACACCAGGATGCCGTGGTGAAGGCCGCTGCGTTGGAAGGGCGGGACCTCACCTGGCACTTTGTGGGGCAGATTCAGTCCAACAAAGCTCGGCCCATTGCACAGTATGCCGACGTGCTCCATTCTCTCGATCGCGACAGCGTGGTCGAGGCCCTCGCGACGGCGGAACGGCGCGTCCGGGGCTTCATCGAACTGAACTTGACCGATGACCCGGGTCGAGGCGGCGTGAACTCCGCCGACGACATGATCCGACTGGCCGAAAAGATTTCGCAAACGGAAACGATTGACCTGCGCGGTGTGATGGCGGTGGCTCCTCTGGGAATGGATCCGCCGCAAGCCTTCGAGCGCGTTCAAGCATTATCGGCAATCCTCACCCAAGCCCACCCCTCCGCAGCCGAGATTTCCGCCGGCATGAGTGCCGACTGGGAGGCCGCGGTGGCCGCTGGAGCGACACACCTGCGCATTGGCACGTCAATAACGGGAAATCGACCCCAACCGCGTTAATCTGAACCGAACCTCAAGGAGGAAAATCATGGTCAGAAAAGCATTGGAATTCTTCGGAATTGTTGAAGCCGGAGCCGCGCCCCGCGTTGCGCCTCGGCGGACCGAAAGCTCTCGCCCCGCGCCGGCAGCCAAGCCCATCGTTCGCCTGAACAACGGTTACCGCGGCCGCGACAACAACTTTGCCACGATCCACACCGTCCGCCCCCGTCGCTATCAGACCGACGCCGAGGGCATTGCTTACACATTCCGCGACGGTTCGCCCGTCATCGTCGACCTCGGTCAGATGGCCGAAGCCGAAGTGCGCCGCATGATTGACTTCCTCAGCGGACTCGTCAAGGGACTCGATGGTGCTATCAGCCGCGTATCGGGCAAGGTTTACATGCTGACGCCAGCTGGTATTGAACAGTTCGACGACACGCAGTCCTCCGACGGTCTATCCGACGGAAACATGGACGCGGAACTGTTCGACTAGACCGTGCCATTGTTAAGCGTCATTCTCGGCACGGCTCTGTGGATTTACGCACTGATTTTGTGGGCACGCCTCATTCTCGAATGGGTACGGCAGTTCAGGCCTGACTGGCGGCCACGCGGGCTGCTCCTGATGGTCGCCGAAGTTGTCTACACGGTCACCGACCCGCCGCTCAAATTCATTCGTCGCTTCGTTCGCCCGGTTCGACTCGGCGGAGTTGCGATCGATTTCTCCTGGACAATTTTGCTTATTGCCGTCTACATCTTGATGTCGTTCGTCGGGTAGTCTTGTCAGACAACAGATTCACCGTGTGGGAATTAAAGGAGTGATTGCGCATGGCGCTCACCGCTGAAGACATCGTCAATAAACAGTTCAAGCCGAAACCTCGATTGAGTGAGGGTTATGACGCTGATGAAGTCGACGACTTTCTCGACGAAATCGTCAAGGCATATCGCGCCATCAAGGCCGAGAACGACGAACTCAATCAAAAGCTCGTAGGCGCCCAGGGTCGCATTGACGAACTGGAGCGCGCGCGGAGTTCTGGCGCTGTGTCGGTGGTCGGTGCCGTTGCCGGTGTGGAGGGGCCCAACGATTCGGCGACGTCGAGTCAGCTGCTCCAGCTCGCACGGAAATTGCACGATCAGCACATTCAAGAAGGTCTCAACGAACGCGAGCGCATCATCGAAGAGGGCAAGGCTCAGGTTCAGCGCAACATCGCGGAAGCGGAACAGCGTCAAAAGAACGAGATCAACGAACTCGACCAGCAGCGCGTCGCGATCGAGCGCAGGGTTGAGGAACTCAAGCTGTTCGAAAAGGAATACCGCACTCAGCTGAAGCAGTACCTCGAGACGTCGCTCAATGACCTCAACGCCAGCGGTCAGGCTTCCGCCGCGAATTACTAGCTCACCTTGAGCAACCGGCGAAGTTTCGCGGTCCCCGACGGGCTCGTCGGCGAGCGGGTGGATGTAGTCATTGCTCGACTCATCGGTGTGTCCCGAAGTTTCGCTGTCGAGATAGTGGACGCGGGTGGTGTCACTGTCGGCGGTCTCACGGCGAGCAAGTCGGACCGCGTGCCATTCGATGTGACCATCGATATCGAGTGGGAGGACAAGCGCGAGCCCGTGATTGTGCCGGTCGTCGTCGCCGAGATGACGATTGTGTACGACGATGACGACATCGTCGTCATCGATAAGCCCCCTTTCCTCGCCGCGCATCCCAGTCTTGGGTGGACGGGAGACACCGTCGTGGGCGCTCTGGCGGGAGCCGGCTATCGGATTTCAACTTCGGGTGCGCCCGAACGCCAAGGAATTGTGCACCGCCTGGACGTCGGAACATCGGGGCTCATGGCGGTGGCAAAGAGCGAGATCGCGTATTCGGTGATGAAACGGAAGTTCAAGCAGCGCGAAATTGACAAGACGTACCACGCGGTTGTTCAGGGGCATCCCGACCCCTCGGAGGGCACGATTGATGCCCCCATTGGCCGACACCCCGGTTCGTCCTGGAAGTTTGCCGTGACTTCGGACGGCCGCGACTCCGTCACTCATTACTCAACGCTCGACTCATTTCCGGGGGCCAGCCTTGTCGAGGTGGAACTCGAGACGGGTCGCACTCATCAGATCAGGGTGCACATGGCGGCACATCGACACCCGCTCGTCGGAGACGAGCTGTATGGTGCCGACCCAACGCTCACGGCGCGACTGGGGCTGAATCGTCAGTGGTTGCACGCTATACGGCTCGGTTTCGAACACCCGACAACGGGTAAGCGCCTCGAACTCGAAGCGCCGTACCCCTCTGATTTGCGAATCGCCCTCGAAATTCTTGCCGCGCACTGACGCGCCTCACGGACGAGTCAACGGTCAGACCTAAACTGAGTATCCGCGCACGACGAAGGAGGATCGATGAGTGAGAATTTTGTGCACCTGCACGTTCACACCGATAACTCCATGCTCGATGGTGCCGCCCGCATCGGACCCCTGCTGGACGCGGCAGTAGCGCAGGGAATGCCGGCAATTGCCATGACGGATCACGGAACGCTGTTCGGAGCGTTTGAGTTTTGGACGAAGGCCCGCGACAGAGGAATCAAGCCGATTATCGGGATTGAGGCGTACCTCGCCCCGGAAAGCAGACTCGACAAACGGCCAATTCGATGGGGCGATGGTGGCGAGGACGACACGTCGGGTGGCGGCGCGTACACCCACCTCACGTTGCTCAGCGAGTCGACTGAAGGGATGCACAACCTCTTCACACTGTCGTCGGCGTCCTACATCGAAGGTTTCTACTCCCACCCGCGAATGGACCTCGAGATCCTGGCTCAGAATGCGAAAGGGCTCATTGCCACGAGCGGTTGCGTCAGTGGCGAAGTCCAGACGCGAATCCGACTCGGCCAATACGACGAAGCAAAGAAGGTCGCGGCGAATATGCGCGACATCTTTGGTAAAGAGAATTACTTCATCGAGATCATGGACCACGGAATTCCGATCGAGCGACGAGGAATCAAGGATCTCCTCCGCCTGGCAAAAGAGCTCGACCTTCCGCTCGTCCTCACGAACGACTTGCACTATGTCCACCACGATGACCACTCCGCGCACGCTGCGCTCTTGTGCGTGCAGTCGGGGTCGACGTTATTGGACGAAAAGCGCTTCAAATTCGAAGCCGACCAGTTCTATTTGAAATCGGCCGCCGAGATGCGACGACTTTTTCCCGATCATCCGGAGGCGTCCGACAACACTCTGCTCATTGCGGAACGCTGTGGAGTTGAGTTTGATACGAGCACGAACCACATGCCGCACTTTCCCGTGGCAGCGGAGGACACCGAGGACGAAGCCTTCGAACGTGCCGTGTGGGCGGGGCTCGAGTTCCGCTACGGGAAGGACATGTCGTCGGAGGTTCGTGAGCGCGCCGCCTACGAGATTGAAATCATTCGGACAAAAGGCTTCGCCGGGTACTACCTGATCGTTGCCGACTTCATCGGCTGGGCGCGCGACAACGCTATTCGCGTCGGACCGGGTCGAGGGTCTGGCGCTGGGTCCATCGCGGCCTATGCGATGCGGATCACCGATCTCGAACCCTTGGCCCACGGGCTCCTGTTCGAGCGTTTCCTGAACCCCGAACGCGAGTCGATGCCCGACTTCGATATCGACTTCTCGACCAAGCGACGCGATGATGTCAAACGGTACGTCACCGAAAAGTATGGTTCGGACCACGTCGCTCAAATCGCCACGTACAACATTATCAAGGCAAAGCAGGCGCTAAAGGACTCCGCTCGCGTGCTCGGGTATCCCTACGAAGTGGGGGAGCGACTGACAAAGGCAGTGCCGCCGATGAAACTCGGGCGTGACATGTCGTTGAGCGAAATGTTCGACAAGAACAATGAACGCTTCAAGGAAGCGGCTCCGTTCCGCGACGTGGTCGAGGCGACCACCGAGGCCACGATCGTTTACGAGACGGCAAAGGGCATCGAGAGCATCAAGCGCAACACGGGGGTGCACGCGGCGGGGGTCATCATGTCGGACACCAAATTGTCGGACATCGTTCCGTTGATGATGAGATCAAACGACGGCCAGATCATCACCCAGTTTGACTACCCAACCTGTGAGTCACTCGGGCTCATCAAGATGGACTTCCTCGGCCTTCGAAACCTTGACATTCTCGACGATGCGTTGATCAACATCCAGCGAAACCGCGGGGAAACCGTTGTTCTCGAGGACTTGACCTACGACGACCCGGCGGTGTTCGAACTGCTCGCGACGGGGGAGACGCTGGGCATCTTCCAATTGGACTCGCCGCCGATGCGCCAATTGCTCAAACAAATGCAACCCGACTCGTTTGAGGACATTTCCGCCGTGCTGGCGCTGTATCGGCCCGGTCCGATGGCGATGAAA
>Ga0114975_10002800_pt1 | contig 11842 bp, 8 predicted proteins | sample S_130626_EF_Meta_FD_87031 | JGI IMG/M metagenome (GOLD analysis project Ga0114975, IMG submission 87031) | Freshwater microbial communities from Lake Simoncouche, Canada to study carbon cycling - S_130626_EF_MetaG | ecosystem: Environmental > Aquatic > Freshwater > Lake | place: Lake...
AGCGGGAAGTTCACGAGTTACCAAGATGCATTATTTGAAACAAACATTTCGCAGTATGTTGCTTTTCCTCGTGAAGCAGCCGATCGATATCTTCGTTTACGTCAACAGTTTCAATACCGCTGTTGAATGTGTCATCGATCTCGTGCAAATCACGGATGAAAATGTCAAGGAACTTATTTACAAGGTCGAACAGATCGAGGCCGACAGCATGACGGATCTCGGCATCGCACTCGATTCTGCAAAGAACTTCATGAGCAGTTACTCTGCCAAGAATCCCGAGCATCAACTCGCGCACATTTTTATGACGGATGGATCGCCCACCACTGGCATTACCGACTATGCTACCTTGTGCGAGATGATTCATACATCCTCACCCAACATTTTCGTCGGGTTCGGCACAGATCACAACGCGCAGCTTATGCGCAAACTGAGCGAAACTAAGAATGGCGATTACCAGTTCGTTGATAACATGGAAAATACTGGTCTGGTGTACGGCGAGACGATTCATAGTCTTTTGTACCCGACCATGAAGGAAGTCGAAATTCGTATTACAAACGGTAAGTTGTTTGATTGGCAAACTAACGAATGGACAGATGTACTTTACGAATCAGTCCTTGTTGGCGATGTAGAAAAGGTTTATCATATCAAGACAAGCGCAGTGGATTTAGTAGAAGTCTGTATCGTTGGCCGTGCCTACATGCAAGATGGCGGATTTGAACCGTCAGCTCTTCTAGATACAGTTGATGTTGTTCCAGATTTATTAGACCAAGAAAACGGCAGTATTGTTGATAGCGAAAAGCAGAATTTGATCAAGTACGCTTTTCGACAAAGAGTGCAGGAGCTGTTGTACTCGACGATTCATCATGACTCCATTTCATCCAGGTCACTTGAAACTGACTTCAAGGAAGCGTTTAGAACCTTGCGAAAGTACATGCGCGAAAATGGATTGGTTGAAGATGCATTTTACAAGAATCTCTGCGACGATTTGTCGGTTACATTTAAGACCATGGGAACGTCTCATTGCGATATGTTTGCGCTTGCACGCGGTTCGTCGCAAGGAAAGCAGAAAGCGTACAATACTAGCGCAACGGTGGACTACGACGACATGGGCCAAATGCAAGTGCCCATGCTGCGCAGAAATGCAAGCGTTCCTCAAACCCAAGAAATCGACGATTTTGCCAATTCTGTTTTCCCGCCGGTTGCTGCTGCTCTTGATGAAGACGATCTCTCAACCTATGTTCCTAGCAATGATGCGACCAATTGTTATTCTACTCCCGCGGCATTGGACACTATGAGATGCATGAGCCAACCGTAAAGTTTGTATTTATAAAAAAAAGTGTATAAATAATAGTATATATAGAAAGATATAAATCATATGGATTCAGAAAAAACACTTCCCACTAATTTTCGGGCCATTGTCAGTGATTTTACAATCGACCTTACTACAACATTTCCAGAATATTCTTATTTGTGGTCAAAGTGGAACGATCCTGAGATTACAGACATAGAATTAAAAGTGCTATTTGATTATTGTGCAAATATATTTCCTCAACGTTTCTTTGATATTTTGTATCAAAACGAGGAACTTTTTTTACCGGATAATGAAACAGATACCTATTTTTTGCCGCGAGTTAGTTTTCGTCTATTGTTCAATTGTGAGGATGTAAGTGAAAATAGTAAAAAAACCATGTGGAAATATTTGCAACTCATGATGTTTACAGTTGTTGGCGGCATTAAGGACAAAACGAGCTTTGGAGACACTATGAATCTGTTCGATGGTATAGATGAGAACGAATTACATGAAAAGTTAGGAGAAACTATGAAAGGCATTACCGATTTTTTTAAGAATATGGAGAACTTTCCTAAGAAGGAGGAGGAGGGAGAAGGCAAAGAGGGCGACGTACCTGATTTCGAAAAAATGTTCGAAAAAATGCCTGGAATGGAGAACTTCACGATGCCTGACATGAAGGATTTTCCTATGCCGAACATGGATAAAATGCCTAATTTGGAGCAATTTCATGAACATTTGAAAACAATGTTCAATGGAAAAATCGGTGCATTAGCGAAGGAAATGGCCGAAGAGATCGCCGATGAATTCAAAGATGTTTTAGGCGACAATCCAGAAAACATGAAAAGCACGAATGATGTTATAAAACAACTTATGAAAGATCCTAAGAAGATGATGGACTTGATGAAGAAGGTAAGTGGTAAACTAGATACGAAGATGAAGAGCGGTGAGTTCTCCAAAGAAGAAATGATGAAAGAGGCGAACGATTTGATGAGCAAAATGAAAGAAATGGGTGGCCAAGATGAGTTTAATGAAATGTTCCGTAATTTAGCGAAAAACATGGGCGGATTAGGTAAGAACATGCGTGTGGATACGAACGCGATGGATAGAATGAGTAAGCAAGCTGCTACTAGAGAACGTTTAAAGAAAGTGTGGGAGGAAAAACAGATAGCAAAGGCACAGGCGCAGTATTCTTTGAACGCGACTAGTAATCCAAATAATTTAGTGTTTCGCTTAGACGGTGAAGCGAGTCAAGAGAAATCGTATATTCATCCTGATATTTTAAAAGAGATCGCTGAATCAGAAAAGAAAGCGAGTCAGCCAACTACGCAAAACAAAAAGAAGAAGGGGAAGAAAGGAAAGAAGTAAAGAAGTAAAGAAGTAAAGAAGAAACAATGTATCTATATTATATAAATGTCGCTTTCAAAGTATATCAATATTCCTGTATTTATTGCTAGTTTAGCATTTGGTCTTTTTGCAGTGTATGTAACTATGCCAGATTTGAGAACAATCTATGTGTATCCTACACCGGAGAATGCGTCTTTGCTACAATATCGCGATAAAACTGGAACGTGCTTTTCTGTAAAAGAAAAGGAAGTTGCTTGTCCGGCGAATAAATCGGAAATATCTGTTTTACCTATGCAGGCCTAGCCAACTCAGAGAACCTACGGTTCTCCGAACCTCTCCCTCATTCGACAAGGGAGAGGTTCGGAGAACCGTAGGTTCTCTGAGAGGGAAGGGTTCGGGAAACCGTAGGTTCTCTGAGAGGGAAGGGTTCGGGAAACCGTAGGTTTCCTGAGTTAATTGCTATCTACAATATATAGAACGTATTGAAACAAAATGAACATCAAAAGACTTGTAGATACGCCGACTGGAAAAATTGCGATTTCTATTATTTTAGGTCTCGGACTTGCCAGTCTGTTTCGTAAAGTGTGCACCGACAAGAACTGCATTGTGTTTAATGGGCCAGTCATTGGTGATTTCGAAAACAAAACATACCAGCATGGCGAGAAATGTTATCAATACTCAGCAGTTCCCGATTCATGTAACAGCATGAAGCGAATCGTTGATGTTGGCATTCATATGGATCAATAATGTGTTTTTAGCCCATTACTGTTTTAGCCCAATTACTGTTTTAGCCCATTACTGTTTTAGCAATATTCGTTAGAACTATACAATCTTTACATGTGTACTATTGTATAGTTTGAGAACATGGAGAACTCGATTACTCGGATTGTTGATTTGCCTGCAGTTGAACAGTCCTATTCTGCTACTATTCCCACCAGCAATAGTAGCACAGTTTCAAACGGATTGCCTACTAATTATATTCCTATCAACACACATCCAAACCCTTATGGTAACCCTACCCAGAATCCTATTCCGCCTACTCCACAAACACAATATATAAATGAGGAACAACAGCGTCAATTACAACAAATGCAACCTCAACGATTACCATCAAGGGATATTATACATGATACAACACAGTTTACTCAAGATGAACAAGTTCAGGCAGATTATTTACCAAAACCGAAACAACCAGTCGATTATGTTCGAAACCATGAGGATATGACCGAAAACAACTTGCGTGAATATGAGAAAAAGAATCGAACCAGAAATCGCATAGATGATCTTGTCAACGAGTTTCAAACGCCTGTTTTTATTATTGTTTTGTTTTTCTTTTTTCAGCTTCCTATGGTGAACACAATGATTTTCAAACGCTTATCATTTTTTAAACTACATGATGACGATGGCAACTTCAACTTTTACGGGTTATTTTTGAAAAGTGTCATGTTTGGATCTATCTTTTATAGTGTATCTAAAACAACCACATATTTAAGTGAATTATAAATATCTTTTAGAACAAGAAATCACTGTCGTTTGCAATACTCTTCTTTTTCCTTGTATACCTTTCTCTCTTTGGTTTCTGGTTTATCTTAGATGGCGTTGATTCTTTGCTTTTTCCAAACAAATAATCAATTAGAGTTCCTTCATCGTCTTTTTCTACGTCTACGGCTACGTCTTCTTCCTCTTTTTGTCCTATTTCTTCTGGCTCGTTCACTTTTACTTTTTCCTTCGGAGTTTTTCGTTTTTTTACAGCCTTTATTTTGCCTTTCTTTATCGGTTCATCGAACAGTTCATCCGCAGTTTCCGACCCTTCCGAGTTCTCTCTCATCAAATTAGTTACAGGCGTTTTGTTTTTCAGCTTATCCGGAATATATCGTAAGAACCACATCTCAAACTCTTTCGTATTCTGTTTTCCTTTTAGTTCTTTGTATTTCTCGGCTTTTTCTGCACGGTTGTCTTCCAACGTCATTTGTTTACCATAACATTCAATGCTGAAACGTCTCAATAGCCCTTTGTTCTCCAATCGGTTACGTTCTTCTATAGTAAACAAATAATGTGCCATACATAATAATCGATCTTTATCAAAATTCGGATCGTCAATATAAATAAAACTCAAATAGAAAGCTAAAATAGTATCGATTGTTCCAATCCACAGTTCTTTATTATCAAGAAACACTTTGTTGTAACTATGACATGCAATTGGTTTATAAATAAACGCTAATATTCGTTTATCTACGTAGACTTCGATTCGTTCAGGAATCAGTTCTCCAATAGCAGGATATTTGAAGATGCGAATCTTATGAAATCCCGCTGCTAGCAAATCTTTTTTCAATTGTTCTGCGCATGCCTCTGGATCTACGTGAATCACGTCAAAGCTAGGAACTTTGTTAGAAAACAATTCTTTGTTATGTGAATATTTCGAATACAAGTGCAAAGCATATCCGCCAAAAAATACCGCATTCTGTTCAGCAAATGAGTCGCGTATGGTAAAAAACAGCTTGTTTTTACTGTTCTCGCGGTTCTCATAAGGATCGTCCTCTTCATTCCTATTCTGTAGCTTACTTTCACTAGCCAAGATCTTTTTCGAAAAATGATGTTCTTTGCATTTCACCTCTAATTCCATCGGATAATACTTATTCAACAAATTCAGTCGTGTAAGTACCTTTTCCCAACGACTCACATCACCGGCTGGTCGAGACAATTCCAAATACATAGCCATGCGCAAATAATCTGGCGGAGCGTAATGTATTCCTAAAAGTGTGATAGAATCCGCATATACAGCGTCGTACAAACGTCGGTCCATCATTGTAATATCAGCAATAGGGATAAAGTTAACGAATACTTTGTACGTGCCCATATGCACACCCGATTTTGCTTCCACGTCAATGTACCCCTGTTCATAATAAATATCTGCTAATTCTTTTGCGTCATCTAATGCATCAGGTGAAAAGAAATCGTAATCGGGGATTTCTAACTCGCGATTGTAAAACTGCGCCTGTTTCGGTAAAATATTATTAACAGCTGTTCCTCCGTAACACATTCGCTTCTTTTTTCTAAGAAATTCTTCTACAATGGAAATAATATGCTGAATGTCTTCATTTGATGTTTTTAATTTCCCCTGTATTTTCTCGGTTTCGTCTACGGCATGCTTCAAAATAGCTAACTCACATTCTTCAAACGTCATATCATCCTCGCACAAGGCATCTTTGTATTTGCGACGTTCATTTTTACGAGTTTTCGTTTTAATACGTCGTATATTTTTAAAATCTCGCATATTATCTATAATATATTAATATATTATGTTGTTGTGAATTGGTTAAAATACTGCATTGCGGCTGCCAATGGAACAAATGCGGACTTGTTATCGTTGAAGAACTGTTCGTATAAAGCCAAATTAGCATCATTGTAATAGAACCGAAATGGAACGTCTTGGCAACCATAATGATATATAAAATCGCTTATCTTTGGATTCGTTGTTGTTGCAGGGAGAACATCAGGCAATGCTATATTCAAGTTCTTTACATCTGTATGAATATTATCATCTAAAATATTTATTTTATAGTTGCAAAATGTAGTAACGTCTGTATACGACAATCTTTTCAAATTTTCACTTCCGGATTCCATATTTGTATATTGTGTTAAATCGTAACAATTTGTTTTACTAGCAGGGCAAGCTGATAATGCAGCATAGTTAAGGTTGACTGTTTTATCTACAATAATCACGATTTGTCCTTGTAATTCGCTCAAGGCAGTTTGATTCGTCACTTTCCCAGTATGTAATTTTGGTCCAAGGTTCTCAACAATACTCGTTGCTACTGCGCTGTAAATCGCAGAATTGGTAGATTTAATACGTAAATTAATAAAGATTGGATCGTTATTGTTCGGTGACGTTTGCGAAAATCCATTTGCAATAACGTTCAAAAGAACAGTATCTAAAGGTATTGAATTCACACTTTCTAAAATCATAAACGCCTTATCTGTTCCGTATCCAACCTTAGGTATGTAGTTGCCTTTTTCATCTGGAATGTAATATACTTCGAAATCGAGAAACCGACACCCTCTAGACATAAGGTATTTAATCATATCTGCATTCATGTAATTCCCAGTAAATGCCGAATTGTAAGATCCTTTAATACAGAGTTCGATTAACGGCATACCTAATGCTAAAGATTTTGCATTTTGTATAGTAATAGATGGAGTTGTATTCTTTAATGCGGCTAATTCAGTTTCTTGTGATGGAATGCCAATAATAGTAGGAAGTGTAAACCCTTCATCTATAACACTCTGTTTTCGTTTCAAAAGTCTCCAAATAACATATGTAGTTAAGACAATAATAGCTGTTATCAATATTTTTTTATAAAAATCCATTGTATATTATTGTATTGTATATTATTTACTTAAACACAAAAATAAATATACAGTACAATAATATACAATATTACATAATGGCAGGAGGATTATTAAATATTATTGCAGTAGGAAATAATAATGTTATTTTGACAGGGAATCCTAGTAAAACATTCTTCAAAGTAGTCTATTCTAAATACAGCAATTTTGGGTTACAGAAATTCAGATTAGATTACGATGGTGTTCGTGATCTTCGATTAACTGAACCCTCTACTTTTACATTCAAAGTAAAGCGTTATGCTGAATTGTTAATGGATACCTATTTAGTGGTAACCATACCCGATATCTATAGTCCAGTATACCCACCTTGCGATAATACAAATGGGAACTGGGTGCCCTACGATTTTCGATGGATCAAGGAACTGGGTGTGCGTATGATTAGCGAGGTCACTATTACATGCGGTTCTCTCACTTTACAGAAATATACCGGCGACTATCTATCAGCTATGGTGGATCGCGATTTTACCTCTATTAAAAAGGATCTATTTAAAAATATGACGGGGGATGTAGTCGAATTAAATGATCCAGCAGTTGCTTATGGACGACAGGATACCTATCCTTCTGCTTCTTGGACACCAAATACTGCTGGTGCTGAACCTTCTATTCGTGGTAGAACACTTTATATTCCGATCAATACCTGGTTCACTCTGAATAGTAATTGCGCATTTCCACTTATAGCCCTACAATACAATGAATTGATTATAACCGTAACCATGCGACCAATACAAGAGCTATTTCAAGTCCGTGACATTTTCGATACTACGAATGCATTTCCCTATATACAACCCGATTTTAACCAAAGTCAGTTTCAAATGTATCGATTCTTGCAAACGCCGCCGACACCATATATACAACCCGGCGACTATGGGAATAAATCGTCTGTATGGAATGCGGATATACATTTGATGTCTACTTACTGTTTTCTCTCGAAAGAAGAAGCCAAATTATTTGCAGCAGAAGACCAACTCTATTTAGTAAAAGATGTATTCAATTATAATTTTCAAAATGTTACTGGAACATCTCGGGTCAAATTAACGTCCAATGGAATGGTAGCTAATTGGATGTGGTATTTTCAGCGAAATGATGCAAATTTACGTAATGAATGGGCGAATTACACGAATTGGCCTTATGATGCATTGCCGAGTAATATTTCCCTTGCGCCAGTCAATAAAATCGTTGATTCAACTGGAACTCCTATACAACCTTCTAATACACTTGTCTATCACGACTTAAGCTATGGTTTGGGTATCCACGCAACGACTCTTCTTAATTCAGGCATTACTATTACTGGCGATTTTCACTCGGAAAATCAAAAGGAAATAATGATTAGTATGGGAATTGTATTAGATGGTGAATACCGAGAGAATACGCTTACGAGTGATATTTATAATTATGTCGAAAAGTATGTTCGCACTCCTGGATTCGCAAAGGAAGGTCTTTACTGTTATAATTTCTGTTTGAATACGAGCCCGTTCGAATATCAACCATCTGGAGCATTGAACTTAAGTAAATTCAAGAATATTGAACTAGAAGTCGCTACAATTATCCCTCCGGTTGACCCTGTGCACTCCGTATTCAATGTAATATGTGATATTTGTGGAAATCCGATTGGATATACCAAGTCTAATTGGCGTCTCTACGATTACAATTTCAACTTGGCGGTTTTCGAAGAAAGATACAATGTATTATCGTTTATTGGCGGCAATTGCGGAATGTTGTATTCAAGATAGTTCATTTAGCTTGGATTCTAATATACAGAATATATATTAGAATTTGTTTATTTGTATATGTCTCAAACCACATGGAATGATCCTGGCTACCATGTATCCGAGCCTAATATTGAATCAGAAAATTTTCAAACGATGAATACTGTATACAAGATCGAAAAAATAAAAAAAGGCCGCGCCAATGGTAAGAAAAAGAACAAAAAGCTGTTCGAAGTTCTAAAAAACGACTACATGGAAAAAAACGATAACGATCCTATTATTGCGAAAACTGCGGACTCAGTTGAACCCTTTTCATCAATGTTCAAAGAAACTGTGATCGAACCTATGGGAGCGAGCTACCCGGGCGACTATGATTGCGGTGATAACGTAAATGATGATAAACTGAGTGAGGAAAAAACACAAATGAATGACGCTATTGAAAAAATATATCGATATTGTGTTTTTATGAATCATTTCATAGCTGCAGGGTTTTTGGCAGGTTTAAGCGGTAAAAAAAATGTTCTAGATGACTACAGTAATTTCGACAAATGGCAACGGAAGATTTATAAAAAAACATGTAGCAGCAAATCTAATGCCGGTGGTCCGTCGAATTGTGATGTTGACCGTCTAGCGAGTCATCTAGAATACTTTGAGGCGCTCCTATTTAGCAGCATATTCGTCTACAATTGGTTCTATTTGATCTTTTATATGAAAGTTGTAAACATAGAACCGTACTGCATTCGAATGGATACATTAAAAGATATTGCAGAAGATCCTAAGTATTCTCTATTATGGGTGTTCATTTTCATATTTGAATATGCATTCTTTTTTGTTGAAAAACTGAATGTTTTCATGTTAGATACAATTGGTAAAATAATCCCTACTTTTTTTACTAGTTCAACCATGATATTCTTTTTGCTTTTTCGAGCTACCTATATTGTTGCTCTCTACTTTGCCGTTTACTTGAAGGATTTCTTAATTAGCATATTAAACGGAACGAATATTGCGTTCAATGCTCTTTTGTATTCTATTATAGTCATTTTATTCATTACTTCAGTATTGAATTACAATACAGAAGAAGAAACACGTATGAGTAAATCCGTGTTAACTGGAAACAAAACTGCTATTTCTGCTGTCAAAATGTTATTTAGTAGTACAGCTCTGCAATTTATTCGACATTTGATCCGTTTCATTGTCATCAGTATTTTCAGTGTTCCATTTGCAGGAATTCTTTGCAGTGCTTATTTATTTATCTATTCGTTTTTTGGAATCGCTATTTATAATGGTTTTTTCAAAACGTTGGGCGATAATTGCTACTATATTCCATTTTTCTCCGAGTTCTTTTGTAGGATTTTTTCAGTAAATAAAGAACGACATCTTACTATTTATGGCAAAATAAACAAATACATATACAAAACTAGTATGAGTATTGATCCTGAACCTGATTACTGCGATGAAGATGAAGACAATGGTACTTTGTTTCGCGTATTGAAAGATTTATATCGAAAAATCATGAAATTTGCAAGTTATTTGACCAAAATTGCTTTTCTACGAGCATTAACCTTATCTTTCTGTGGTCTTCTCATTCACCACATCTATGATAGCAATAGTAATATGAGCGGATTTCCTACTATTATTGGAAAACAACCATTAAACGCTGTTATGCCAATCATCTATTCTGTTCTGCTATTAATAATAATTGGATTTTACATATTTTACGATAATAAAGATTTGCCAGACCATAATAAAATTTTTAGTGATTTAGGTCAAACTATTAACCCTCTAGAAACTGAAATAGAATATGATACACTAGCACAAACTCAAGATAATATCGTTCATAGTTATAGGAACAAAGAAAAAGGTCCGCTAGACTACGCGCAAGATCTTACAAAAAATTCATTATCTTAGTGATAGATATTCTTTCAGTAGATAAATATGAAAGTGATTAATCACTAATAAAGATTTATAAAGATTTACACATTCATCATTGTAAAACATATAAAACGGTCTCTGGATACTATTTATATTTGATGACAAAAAAGAAGAACACTCAATTTCCCTTTGTTTCGGTCTGTACGCCGACGTTCAACCGCCGACCCTTCATCAAAATGATGTTTGAGTGCTTCAAGAACCAGGATTATCCAAAGAATCGCATGGAATGGATTATTGTAGATGATGGAACAGACAAGATTCGTGATATGGTAGAGGAATCAGGTATTCCACAAATTCGTTATATTGAAGTAGCAGACAAAATGAGTCTTGGTGCTAAACGTAATTATATGCATACATTTGTGAAGGGTTCTATTATTGTTTATATGGACGATGATGATTATTATCCTCCCGATCGTGTATCACATGCTGTTTCTCGGTTACAAGAGAGCCCGAATGCATTATGTGCCGGGTCGAGCGAAATTTACATTTATTTTAAGCAACTCAAGAAAATGATTCAGTGCGGGCCATACGGCCCGAATCATGCGACAGCTGGAACGTTCGCTTTCAAAAAAGAATTGCTAGCTATTACTAAATATGAAGAACATGCTGCTCTAGCTGAGGAGCGCGCTTTTTTAAAAGAATATACGATACCGTTTGTACAATTAGATCCAATGAAGTCTATTCTGGTTTTCTCGCATGACCATAATACCTTCGATAAGCGTAAAATGTTTGATAATCCTCATCCAGATTTCTTTAAAGAATCCACGAAAACTGTGGAGAACTTCATTACCAAACCATACGAAGGTTACATTAAGAACTTCTTTATGTACGAGATCGATTCCAAATTGGCGAAATATGAGCCAGGCCTTCCTAAAATGAAACCCGAGGTTCTCGAACAAATCAAAGTTATTGAGGCGAATCGAGATAAAATGATCAAAGAAGAAATGGAGAAACAGAGGAACGCAAATGGCGCGATTATGGTGAACGAACCAGGTAAAGAACCTCGTGCATTGACAAGTCAAGAAATTATTACGATTATCAATCAACAACGCGATCATATTACAAATTTGACGAATAAAACCGACGATTTAGAGAAAATGATTGTTCAGTTGCAGAAACAGTTGCTAGAAAAGAGTAAAGAAATTCGTGATTTGAAAAAGGC
>Ga0114975_10002805_pt1 | contig 11835 bp, 9 predicted proteins | sample S_130626_EF_Meta_FD_87031 | JGI IMG/M metagenome (GOLD analysis project Ga0114975, IMG submission 87031) | Freshwater microbial communities from Lake Simoncouche, Canada to study carbon cycling - S_130626_EF_MetaG | ecosystem: Environmental > Aquatic > Freshwater > Lake | place: Lake...
AGCCACATTCGCCGCTGAAGTCAGGATGACGGGAATGCCGTTGTCCGTCGCGTGCCGCGCCGCTTGAATTTTGGTCTCGGCTCCCCCGGTTCCCACGAGTGACGCGTTTCCACCGATTTCGATTCCCGCGAGATCGTCCTCGTGTGTGACAAAGTCGATCTTGACCGCACCGGGCGCCTGCGGTGGTTTCGAATACAAGGCGTCGACGTCGCTGAGAAGCACGAGCACATCTGCGCGGAGCAGCGTTGCCACGAGAGACGCGAGTCGGTCGTTGTCGCCGAAGCGAATCTCGTGAGTGGCTACCGTGTCATTTTCGTTGACGATGGGAAGGAACCGCAATTCGAGCAGCTTTGACAGCGCGGCCGTCGCGTTGACCCTCGTCGACTCATTGTCGAAGTCGCTCGCGGTCATCAAAATCTGTGCCCCAACGATGTCGTGAGGGCGAAGGGCTTCGCGATAGCGGTCCATGAGGATGGTCTGTCCGACGGCCGCCGCGGCCTGTTCGGTCACCAGATCGTCGGTGGGTCGTGATTCGAGGCCGAAAAACGGCAGCGCCGAGGCAATTGCGCCGGAGGACACGAGAACAACCTCTACGCCCCGGGCGTGGGCGGTGGCCAAAGCGTCGACGATACGCGGCAACGCCTGCGTGTTCTCGCCGCTGATCGATGACGACCCGACTTTGACGACGATTCGTTTCGCCGCCATCACCTCACTCCGCGTCACGTCCGTCCTCTTCCTTCCAGATACCCGCCTTGCGTTCCGATTCGAGTTCGGCGCGAGCAGCGGCCTTCGCGTCCATTCTCTCCTTGTATGACTGTCGGCGTTCCTTGTTTGTGGTGCGGTCGTTCGGGTCCAGGCGTGCGTCTGTTCCGCGAGGTCCCGTGATCAGTTCGGCGGCGCTCGTCAGTGTTGGCTCCCAGTCGAAGACGAAACGATCGCCCTCGCCGATGTAGACGGTTGCCCCCGGAGTCGCACCAGATTTGAAGAGTTCGTCATCGATGTCAAGTTTTGCGAGTCGGTCAGACAGATAGCCAACCGCTTCTTCGTTGGTGAAATCGGTTTGTTGCACCCATCGCTCTGGCTTTACACCGCGGACGCGATAGGTCGTGTCATCACCGCGCACTTCCACGACAACGTGCAGCTCCTTTTCGTTCACCGCTCTGGGGCGGATCACGATGCGTTCCCGGTTGAGTTCGGCCGCTTCGCGTTCGGCCCGGTCGCTTCCGACGATCTGACCCAGTCGAATCGTCAGTTCACGAAGCCCGATTCGCGCTGCTGTCGAAATCGCGAACACCTCAAATCCGCGCGCCTCGAAGTCGGCCCGAACCATCGTCGCGAGTTCCCGAGCTTCGGGAATGTCGACCTTGTTGAGAACGATGATCTGCGGCCGGTCGAGCAACGGCACAGCACCCTCGGGGACGGGGTAGGCCTCGAGCTCGCGGCGGATAATGTCAAAATCGCTCATCGGGTCACGGCCGGATTCGAGCGTCGCACAGTCGATGACGTGGACGAGTACCCGACACCGCTCGACGTGTCGAAGGAAATCCAGCCCCAAGCCTTTGCCCTCAGACGCGCCCTCGATTAGTCCGGGGACGTCGGCGATGGTGTACCGATATTGTTCGACGTCGACCACGCCGAGGTTGGGGTGCAGAGTCGTGAACGGGTATTCGGCGATCTTCGGCTTGGCTGCTGACACCGCTGCGACGAGGGATGACTTACCGGCCGAAGGGAACCCGACCAGCGCAACATCGGCGACGGTCTTGAGTTCGAGGACAACATCGCCCTCCCAGCCCAGAGTTCCGAGTAGGGCGAAACCGGGCGCCTTTCGCTTGGTGGACGCGAGAGCCGCGTTTCCCAGACCGCCCTGACCACCCGGCGCAATCACATATTCGAGACCGGGCTTGTCGAGATCGACGATGAGCTCACCGTCGACATCCTTGACAACGGTCCCTGCTGGAACAGAGAGGTACAACGTTTCGCCGCGAAAACCGGATCGGTGGTCTCCCATGCCAAACCCGCCGTTGGTGCTGTTGCGGTGAGGGCGATAGTGAAAGTCGAGCAGCGTCGTCACCTGCGGATCAGAAACGAGGATGATGTCGCCGCCGTTGCCGCCGTTGCCGCCGTCCGGTCCCGCCGACGGTTTGAACTTTTCACGACGAACCGACACGCAACCGTTTCCGCCGTGCCCGGCGCGAAGGTGAACCGTTACTTCGTCAACGAATGAGACCACGGTTCCTCCTTCCCTGAAAATACGACAAGGCGGGCCGAAGCCCGCCCCGTCAAAGAGTCATCGCTACGCAGCGACGATATTGATGACCTTACGACGGCCCTTGCTGCCGAACTCGACCGCGCCGGCGATGAGGGCGAACAGAGTGTCGTCCTTACCGCGTCCAACCCCGGCTCCGGGGTGGAAGTGGGTGCCGCGCTGACGAACGATGATTTCGCCAGCCTTGACGACCTGCCCACCAAAGCGCTTGACGCCCAGGTACTGGGGGTTTGAGTCGCGTCCATTTCGAGTGGACGACGCTCCCTTTTTATGTGCCATGTCGGTGCTCTCCCTCGACTACTTGATGCTCGTAACCTTGACACGGGTCAGGTCAGCGCGGAAGCCCTGACGCTTGTGGTACCCGGTCTTGTTCTTGAACTTGTGAATGATGATCTTGGGTCCGCGGAGGTCTTCGAGAACCTCTGCGGTGACGGTGACCTTCGACAGCTTGGCGGCGTCCGATTCGACCTTGTCACCGTCTACGAGGAGCACAGGAGCGAGCTCGATCGTGCCGTTGGCGACGTTCGACAAACGGTCGACGGTGAGGATGGTCCCAACTTCGACCTTTTCCTGACGGCCTCCGGCGCGCACGATTGCGTAAACCACGGTGATGTCCTTTCGAAAACAGCGTGCGCACCTCAAACGGGATAACGCACCAAGGGTCAAGAATAGTCCATTTAGCCCGCGCGGGCAAATCGCGGTTACTCGGTTGTGTCAGCCACCTGCGGGACGGACTTCTTTGTGGCGCGACGGGGTCGTCGTGAAGCACGTTCGGCCGGGGCCGCATCGGGCAGTGCATCAAGCAACGAGTCAAGGTCGGCGACCTTCGACTTCTTGCCGTCGGGTGTTTTCGTGGCTTCAACGGGCTCGGCGTGAACGGTTGAGGCGGCGATCGCAGCGAGAGCGCTACGTGCGCCGTCGGTAATCTCGTGTGTTCCGCCTACCGTTGGCGGCTTCGACGGCGACAGCTTGCCGCGACCGCGACGCGCACCGGTGCTGCTCTCGGCGGGGGCGTCGGTGGGGCGACTCTTTGCGACGGGCTCGTGATGCACGATCAACCCACGACCGGCGCACACCTCGCACGCTTCTCCGAAGGTTTCCAGCAGGCCCAGACCAAGCTTCTTTCGCGTCATCTGGATGAGTCCCAGACTGGTGACCTCGGCAACCTGGTGCTTTGTCCGGTCTCGTGACAAGCATTCGATGAGGCGACGCTGAACCAGGTCGCGGTTCGTTTCGAGAACCATGTCGATGAAGTCGATCACGACGATTCCGCCGATGTCGCGCAGTCGCAACTGTCGGACAACTTCTTCGGCTGCCTCAAGGTTGTTCTTGGTGACCGTCTCTTCGAGGTTTCCGCCCGAGCCGACAAACTTTCCGGTGTTGACGTCGATGACGGTCATGGCCTCGGTTCGATCGATGATCAACGAACCACCAGAGGGCAGCCAGACCTTGCGGTCGAGCGCCTTGATGATTTGCTCGTTGATTCGATAGACATCGAAAGGATCGGTTGCGTCTTTGTGAACGATCACACGTTCGAGGAGGTCAGGAGCAACCTGCGTCAAATAGTCGGTGATGACGGTGTAAGCGTCGTCACCGTGAATGACAATGTTCTGGAAGTCTTCGTTGAAGACATCACGGATGATTTTGACCAACAGGTCGGGCTCGGAGTGAAGGAGCTGCGGCGCGATTCCCGTCTCAATCTTCTTCTGGATGGCATCCCACTGTGCGGTGAGCCGTTGAACGTCGAGCGTGAGCTGTTCTTCGGAGGCGCCTTCGGCCGCGGTGCGGACAATTACTCCCGCGCTTTCCGGCAGCACGGTCGACAGAATCTTCTTGAGTCGAACGCGCTCGGAATCCGGAAGTTTCCGGGAAATGCCATTGATGGAACCGCTCGGAACATAAACGACGTATCGGCCGGGAAGTGAAATCTGGCTGGTCAGTCGCGCACCCTTGTGTCCGACCGGATCTTCCGTGACCTGAACGAGGATGGTGTCACCCGACTTCAGCGCAAGTTCGATTTTGCGAGGCTGATTCTTGTCACCGTCTCCGGCAGCGGCGGCAGCGTCCCAGTCGACCTCGCCCGAATACAGGACCGCGTTACGGCCGCGTCCGATGTCGACGAACGCTGCTTCCATGCTGGGCAGAACATTCTGAACCTTACCGATGTACACGTTGCCGATGATGCTCGATTCGCTGGACCGAGCGACGTAGTGTTCGACCAAAACCTTGTCTTCGAGAACGCCGATCTGGATGCGGCCATCCTTGGTGCGAACGACCATCTGGCGGTCGACGCTCTCGCGACGTGCCAGGAATTCTGTTTCGGTGACGACGGGGCGCCGGCGGCCGATTTCCCGTGAGTCGCGGCGGCGCTGACGCTTCGCCTCGATTCGGGTCGAACCCTTGATGCGTTGCGGCTCGGTGATCAGTTCTGGCTCGATAAAGACGCGATCAACGCGCTCGGAGCGCTCGACGCGGTTACCGCGCGTTCGGCGACGGACCATGGGCGAGTCGTCATCTGCACGCTGTGGCCGAACCGGCACGTACTGGGGGTCCGGCGCACGGAACACCAACTGCATCGGCGACTCCAGCAGGATCGGCTCGAAAACGGGCTTCTCGGGTTCCGCGGGAGTCGACTGGTCGGCTACCGCAGTGGAATCTCCGTTGGCAACGGTTTCGTCGGACGGCACCTCCGCCGCAGAGTCCGGTGTGACGACGGTCGGTCGCGACTCGGGAGCGTCGAACGGGGACGCTACGTACTTGGTCGGGTCAAATTCTGTATTTTCCACCATGAGATGGTGCACCTCTCGGCGGTTCTTCGAAAAGAACCGGAACTCTGTCGGGGTAAAACCCCTAAAAACTTTGGCTGTCACAAACACATCGGTGATGTGTCCTGCGTTCTCTCACCACGCGCGGCGCTGGCTAGCCGCTCCGACCCGAAGGCCCCTGTACCCGGTAATGCCCGGAAAAGTCGTGCACGAACAACGTGCAGTGCAATGGTAACACGGCACGACCCAATAGGGGGACGCGCACCGCGGTCACGCGTGGACTGCGATAATGGGGACGTGAACCCAGACTTCCGCGGACGCCGACTGTTCGGCGTATTCCTGCTCGTGTTCGGGTTGCTCTCGCTCGCAGCCGCACTGACTCTGTCCACCGAGGGGTACTACCTCCTCAAGGACGGCACACAACCGTCGTGCAACATCAATCCCTTCTTTTCCTGCGGCAACGTCATGCAATCCGACGAAGCCCGCGCATTCCTGGGCGTCCCCAACTATTTCTGGGGGCTCATCGGTTGGGGCGTCGTGTCCGCCGTCGGAGCAGGGATGCTCGCTGGTGCGACTTTCGCCCGGTGGTTCTGGCGCACATTCGCCGTCGGCATGTTCGCCGCGTGGTTCTTCCTCATGTGGTTGTTCGAGCACGCGGTATACGAGATCGGATTCCTGTGCCTGTATTGCATGATCACGTGGGTGACCCAAACAATCATGTTGTGGATCATCCTGCCGTGGCTAATGCGCGAGAAGCTCCTCACCGCCAACGAGCGGGTCGCCCGCATCGGCGCAACTCTGCTTCCCTACTCGTGGCTACTCGTGGCGGCAAACCTGGGCGTGATTGCGCTGTTAATCATCCAGCACTTCCCGCTGTTGTTGCCGCTACTGCTGAGCGGGAACTAAAACCACAGCGCAAGTTCACGCTCGGCCGATTCGGGTGAATCACTGCCGTGGACGAGGTTCTTCTGAACCGAGACGCCCCAATCACGACCGAGGTCACCGCGGATGGAACCGGGCGCCGCGACCGTCGGGTCGGTTGCACCGGCGAGGGCTCGGAATCCTTCGATGACGCGGTGCCCGCGAACGCGCGCTGCCACGACGGGCCCGCTCGACATGAAATCGAGCAGCGGCGCGAAGAAGGGCTTGCCCTCGTGTTCGGCGTAATGGGCGCTCAATAATTCCGTTGTCGCGGTCAGCATTCGCAGGTCAACGACCTCGTAACCCTTGGCTTCGATTCGACGAAGGATTTCACCGATGAGGTTACGCTCGACACCGTCGGGCTTGATGAGGACGAGAGTGTCCTGCGTTTCCGTCATTTCTGATCCTTTCGGCGGTCGAGCTGAATGCCCTTCACTAGGCACGATACCCAGAAGATCTCGCAAATTCCCCAAGCGACAAACCACAAAGGTTCTATTGCAACGGGAAGGAGCAGCACGACCTGAGTGACGAACGCGATCGGGTTGAGCCCCCGTCGAAGGGTGGCAGCACCCAGTGCGAGCACACCCATCAGCAGGATAGCCGCGATGATGACCTCGAGCGCGTGGTCCTTGTTGGCCCCGGCGATAGCGATCGTTCCGAACAACACGATGACCATCTCGACACCGAACGCAATGGTCACCAACGACTCGGTTGCGGTTCGTTCGCGTCTCTCGCTCATGTCCATCCTTCTTCCTGTGCCAGGGTGATTGCGTCTCCCACGAGCGTGATGCTTCCGGTAATCACGACCGCATCTCCAATCTGCCATGTCGAACGGGCTGCGCGAACAGCATCGCTCAGGTTCGGTTCGACGCGCACCCGTTCAGCGCCTGCGACCGTGCGAACGAGTTCGGCGAGTTCGGCCGCGGCCAGTGCCCGCTCGGATGCCGACCGAGTCACAATGAACCCCTCGACCACCGGGTCAAGTGCTGTGATGATTCCGAGCGCGTCCTTGTCTGCCAGGACCCCCAGCACACACCACACGCGTTCGAACGGAAGTGTTTCAGAAATCGCGCGCGCAAGCGAGGCCGCGCCATGAGGGTTATGTGCCGCATCGACGATGACGGGCGGTTGCGCTGCCAGATACTGCAATCGGCCGGGGCTGGTCGCCGTTCCGAGCCCTTCCGACAAGACCTCCGGCGTCAACGCACGTGTTCCATCACCGAGCAACGATTCGACCGCCGCAATCGCGAGCGCGGCGTTGTGTGCCTGGTGCTCCCCGTGGAGGGTGAGCGGAACGTCCTCGTAGGTCCCCACACGACCTCGGACGCGGATGACCTGTCCACCGACAGCGGCCGTCGCCGACAACAACTCGAACGCCTCCCCCTCGGCCAGAACCTCGGACCCGAACTTGCCCGCTGCGGAAACGATCTCGGCCATCGCCTCGGGCGACTGTGCCGCGGTGACGACTATCGACCCCGGCTTGATGATCCCCGCCTTGGTTCGGGCGATCTCCGTCACGGTGTTGCCCAGGCGCTCGGCGTGATCGATGTCGATGGGCGTAAACACGGCAACATCCGCGTCGGCAACGTTAGTCGAATCCCATTCGCCACCCATCCCCACTTCGAGAACAGCGATATCAACGGGGGCATCGGCAAAGGCAGCTAGAGCAAGAACGGTCAGCGCCTCGAAGTACGTCAGTGGTTCTTTGCCCGATTCGACGAGGTCGTTGTCGGCCATTCCAATCTGGAATTCGACATCACGCCAATTTTCAACGAATCGCTCATTACTGATCGGCTCGCCGTCAATCATGATTCGTTCGTTAACACGCTGCAGGTGGGGGCTTGTCATCAGCCCAACGCGCAGACCGTGCGCGCGCAGCAGTGCTTCGATCATGCGCGCTGTCGACGTCTTACCGTTTGTGCCCGTCAGTGTGATGACCGAATACATGTGTTGCGGGTTGCCCAAATAGTCGACCGCCATCCGCGTTGCATCGAGTCGCGGTTGCGGATTTGCCTCACCGATTCGAGCAAGAAGCGACGCAAAGATTGCGTCCGCCTCGGCACGATAGTCGGTCATGCCTTCACCACACCGACGCGAACCTTTGAACCGGATCCCACCTCTACATCGCCACCGTGTCCGTCAACGAGTTCGAGTTCGACCGCCAGAGTTTCTCCCGCGATGAGGTCTCGGTGCTCCCGCATCGCGAGCACGGCAATTCCGTCGCCCTCGATTTCGAGTCGGATTCGGTCAGACACGTCGAGGCCGGCATCCTTTCGTGCCTGCTGAACGGCACGCACGACGTCACGAGCAAGCCCCTCGGCTTCAAGTTCGGGGGTGACGATTGTGTCGAGCACAACGAACCCCGCATTGCCGAGAAACGAAACGGCTACCGCCGTGTCGGCTACATCTAGCACAAGCTCGTATTCGCCCTCCTCGAGCGCGATTCCACCTGCGGTGACCACTCCGTCAACAACCGACCAATCCCCCGCCTTTGTCGCGGCGATGACCTGTTGAACCTGACCGCCGATACGAGGACCCAGAGCCCGTGAATTGACCGACAGTCGGCGGGTGATGCCGTATTCGCCGACCGACTCTTCGCGCAATTCAACAACAGATAGTGACTTGACGTTGAGTTCCTCGCGCAGGATGTCCATGAACTCCGGAATGGTCGGGGCCTCGGGAACGACAACGGTGAGCGTGGCCAGCGGCAACCGCACCCGCAAACCCTGCGACTTGCGAAGCGCGAGCCCGGCCGATGCGACTTCCCGCACTCGATCCATCGCCAGCACCAGGTCGTGGTCTGCGGGGAACTCGTTCGCGTCCGGCCAGTCGGTCAGGTGCACGCTCTCTCCGCCAGTCAGTCCTCGCCACACTTCCTCGGTGACGAGTGGTGCGAGTGGCGCTGCGACTCGGCACAAGGTCTCGAGAACGGTGTAGAGCGTGTCCACTGCGTCGGAGTCGGTGCCATCCCAAAAACGTTCGCGCGACCGGCGCACGTACCAGTTGGTCAGAACGTCGGCGAAGTCGCGAATCTTTGCCGCAGCCATCGGGCTGTCGAGCGCATCGAAGTCGACGGTGACCCCGTCGATCAGTTCGCGCGTCTTGGCCAGCAAATATCGGTCGAGAACATTCGTCGAATCGGTTCGACGCGTTGGTTCCCTGTCCCCGGCATAGAGCGTGAAGAAGTAGTACGTCGACCACAGCGGCAACAGGAATTGCCGCACGGCTTCGCGGATGCCCTCTTCGGTGACGACGAGGTTTCCCCCGCGGATGACGGAGGACGACATGAGGAACCAGCGCATCGCGTCGGCACCGTCGCGTTCGAACACTTCGGACACGTCGGGGTAGTTGCGCAGAGACTTCGACATTTTCTGGCCGTCGTTGCCCAACACGATGCCGTGCGAGATGACGTTGGTGAATGCCGGACGGTCGAACAGTGCTGTCGACAACACGTGCAGGGTGTAAAACCATCCGCGCGTCTGTCCGATGTATTCGACGATGAAGTCGGCGGGGTTGTGGGTGTCGAACCATTCGCGATTTTCGAACGGATAGTGCACCTGGGCGAAAGGCATCGACCCCGAGTCGAACCAGACGTCAAGTACGTCGGTGATTCGGCGCATTGTCGATTTCCCCGTCGGGTCATCGGGGTTTGGCCGGGTCAGCTCGTCGATCATCGGGCGGTGCAGGTCTGTTGGGCGAACACCGAAATCCGCTTCGAGCTCGTCAAGCGAACCGTACACATCAATGCGCGGGTATTCCGGGTCGTCGCTCTTCCAGACGGGAATCGGTGAACCCCAGTAGCGGTTGCGCGAAATCGACCAGTCACGTGCGCCGGCGATCCACTTACCGAACTGCCCGTCCTTGACGTTGTCGGGAACCCAATTGATTCCCTGATTCAGGTCAACCATGCGGTCGCGGAATTCGGGGACTCGAACAAACCATGACGAGACCGCCTTGTAGATGAGCGGGTTGCGGCAGCGCCAGCAGTGCGGATACGAGTGGTCGTAGGACTTTTGCTGCAGCAGTCGCCCATCCGCCTTGAGCCTTTGGGTGATCGGTTTGTTCGCATCAAACACGTGTTGCCCAGCGAAGTCGGTGACGTCGGGCAGGAACTTGCCCGAATCGTCAATCGAGATGATGACCCCGATGCCGTGTTGACCCGTGATGATCTGGTCATCTTCACCGTAGGCCGGAGCCTGGTGAACAATGCCGGTTCCCTCGCCGGTTGCAACGTAGTCGGCGACGAGGAGGGTGAAACCGTTCGCGTTCTCTTCGCGGTCGGCGTAGTAGTCAAAAATGCGGGTGTAGTCGATGCCCTCAAGCTCGGAGCCGGTCAGGGTTTGCGCGATGGCGGCCTTCGCCACCTCGGCATCCTCGTATCCGAGTTCCTTCGCATACGCGCCGACAGTGTCTACCGCCAGCAGGAAGCTCTCACCTTCCGCTGCGGCACCGCTCGGCCCAGCGGGCACGACCGCATAGATGATTTCGGGCCCAACGGCGAGCGCCGCGTTGGTGGGAAGTGTCCAGGGGGTGGTGGTCCACGCGAGCGCCGCAACCCCGTCTAATCCGAGTTTGGTCGTCTTTGCGCCTGTTAGCGGGAAGGTAACGGTGACGGACTGGTCCTGACGCGACTTGTACACGTCGTCGTCCATCCGCAGTTCGTGGTTCGACAGCGGGGTCTGGTCACGCCAGCAATACGGCAGCACACGGTATCCCTCATACGCCAGTCCCTTGTCGTGCAACTGCTTGAAGGCCCAGATGACGCTCTCCATAAACGTGATGTCGAGGGTTTTGTAGTCATTCTCGAAGTCCACCCAGCGCGCTTGGCGGGTGACGTACTCTTCCCACTCTTTGGTGTACTTGAGGACGGATTCCTTGGCCGCCGCGTTGAAAGCGGCAATGCCCATCTCTTCGATCTGTGACTTGTCGGTGATTCCCAGTTGCCGCTCGGCCTCGAGTTCGGCGGGCAGTCCGTGTGTGTCCCAGCCAAACCGTCGGTGAACGAGCTTGCCCCGCATGGTCTGGTAACGCGGGAACAGGTCTTTGGCGTACCCCGTGAGCAGGTGACCGTAGTGCGGCAGTCCGTTGGCGAACGGAGGGCCGTCGTAGAACACCCACTCGTCGCACCCTTCGCGGTTCGCGATGGAACGGCGGAACGTATCGTTGGTCGCCCAGTACGCGAGAACGTCGTGTTCGATCGCGGGGAACGCCGGTGACGGCGCAACGCCGTCGGTGTCGCGGTGGCGGGGGTACATCATTCGGGGCTCCTTGGTGTTTCTCACTCCCAGGGACGAAGCCTGCGCTCCGCGGTACCACCCCGATTGCCCTCGCAGGCCACTCGTTTACTGCTGTAACGGGCTTACCCGCACGGTTCTACTGGGCCGAGGCCGTTCTTCCGCGGACTCACCGGTGATGGCCGGTTCAACGTCTGTGATTAGAGTTTATCGGAAACTTTGACGGTGATAGATTTATGCCAGCCCAATGTGAGGCAGCCATACCCGCTGCCGCCGATAGTGAAGAGAGTCGCTCATGACCCGCGAAATCCCCGAGAAGCCAGCACTGGAAGGGCTCGAAGCGAAATGGGGTGAGGTCTGGGAGAACGAGGGAACCTACGCGTTCGACCGTGCTCGCGCTCTCAACACCGGTAAGGACAACGTCTTCTCGGTGGACACTCCCCCGCCGACAGCTTCGGGGTCGCTACATATCGGGCACGTGTTTTCGTACACGCACATGGATCTCGCCGCGCGTTACCAGCGCGCGAACGGCAAAGAGATCTTCTACCCGATGGGGTGGGACGACAACGGGCTACCGACGGAACGCCGTGTCCAGAATTACTACGGGGTCCGATGCGACCCGACTCTGCCCTACACCCCCGGATTCACG
>Ga0114975_10002806_pt1 | contig 11832 bp, 13 predicted proteins | sample S_130626_EF_Meta_FD_87031 | JGI IMG/M metagenome (GOLD analysis project Ga0114975, IMG submission 87031) | Freshwater microbial communities from Lake Simoncouche, Canada to study carbon cycling - S_130626_EF_MetaG | ecosystem: Environmental > Aquatic > Freshwater > Lake | place: Lake...
TATATCTAGAAACAAATGTAATAATTCCTGAATCCTTATCAAAAGAGCAAAAAGACTTGCTCGAAAAATTTAAATCTTTAGAAGATTTAGATAACAATTCAGAAATAAAAAGCTTTATAAGTAAAGCTAAAAAATTTTGGAGCGGGAATTAATGAAAAGAATTAACATAACAATTACTGGAGCTCTTGGAAGAATGGGAAGAATCCTCATTAAAAAAATTTCAAAAAATAAAAATTTAAAATTATTTAGCTTAACGGATATAAAATCTGGAAAAAGTATAAATGGGATTAAAACACAAAAAAATAATATGGAAGCCTTTAAAAAAACAGATGTTATTATTGATTTTTCAAGACCTAAAGCATCAATTGAAATCTTAAATTATGCTAAAAAATTAAAAAAAAGGGTTGTAATTGGAACAACAGGTTTTACTAAACAACAAAATAATCTAATTAAAAATTATTCAAAAAAAATTGCTATATTTAAATCTGGCAATATGAGTTTGGGCATTAATCTTCTAGAATATATTGTTAGTATTCTCTCAAAAAAAATTCCTAATGATTATCAGATCGGAATTAGTGATGATCACCACAGAAAAAAAATTGATTTTCCATCAGGGACAGCATTAATGTTAGCAAACGCGGTATCCAAAGGTAAAAATAAAAATCTAAAATTAATAAAAGGTAAATCTTTTTTAAATAAAAAAGGCAATTTAGAAAAAAATAAAATTAATTTTTTTATTACAAGAAAAGGGAATACTATCGGCAAACATTCTGTTCTTTTTGATAATAAAATAGAAAACATAGAATTAAAACACACTGCTTTTTCAAGGGAACTTTTTGCTGATGGGGCTTTAAATGCAGCAATATGGATAAATAAAAAAAACAAAGGCCTATTTGACATGCAAGATATGCTTGGCTTGAAATAACCTTTATAAAAGTATTTTAATTTTCTTTAATGCTTCTAAATAAAAATAAAGCTTTTAAGCTGATTGAACTTTTAAATAAATCGATAAAGAATCCAAAAACATCTTTAAAATATAGAAATCAATTTACCTTATTAACTTCAGTTGTTCTTTCAGCACAATGTACTGACGTGAATGTTAATAATGTTACCAAAAGTATATATAAACAATATTATACCCCTAAACACTTTGTAGACCTTGGAATAAATAAAATAAGAAATCTTATTAAGGGCATAGGACTGTTTAATAATAAAGGTAAAAATTTATATTATTTATCTAAAATTTTATTAGAGAAATACCAGAGCAAAGTTCCAAGTAAATTTGAAGAACTAATACTCCTTCCTGGAGTTGGTAGAAAGACAGCGAATGTTGTTTTAAATACTGCATTTAACAAACCAACTATCGCTGTAGATACTCATGTTTTTAGAGTTGGTAATAGAACCGGTCTATCTAGTGGTAAAAACCCTGAGCAAGTTGAGAGCCAACTTTTAAAAATACTACCAAAAAAACATATAAAAAAAGCTCATCATTTAATACTTTTGCATGGACGATATACTTGTAAATCTAGAAATCCATTATGCAAAAAATGTGTCATTAATAAAATTTGCCTATACAAAGGAAAAAATGAATAAAAAAATATTGGGAATAGGCAATGCAATTGTTGATGTTTTTGCAAAAGTAGATGATGAATTTTTGATAAAAAGAAACTTTATTAAGGGCTCTATGAAGCTTATTAATAAAACTGAATTTGAAGATCTTAAAAATAACATTAAAATTGAAAAGGTTGTGGCGGGAGGTTCAGTTGCAAATACTATGGCTGGCATCGCTCATATTCAAGGAAAATCCTCTTTTATTGGAAAAATTAACTCTGATAACTTTGGAGAATTGTATAAAAAAAGTCTTCAGGATATAAATGTAAATTTTTCTTATCTTGAAAAAAAAGAAGATTTATCTACTGGAGCTTCTATCATTTTAATTACGCCGGATTCGGAAAGAACCATGTGCACATATCTTGGGATATCCTCACATCTTTCAGCAAATGATATAAATGAGAAGAATATTATAGATCACGAATTAATTTTTTTAGAAGGCTATCTCTGGGATAAAGGAATTAGCGAAAAAATGTTCAAACACTTAATAAATATAGCAAAGAAAAATAAGATAAAAATTGCAATGAGTTTGTCCGATATTTTTTGTGTGAAAAGGCATAAACAAGATTTTTGTAATTTATTAAAAAATGATCTTGATATATTGATAGGCAACGAAAATGAAATAAATGAATTAACTAATAAAAAAAATCTATTAGATTCTATAAATGAATTACGACAATTTAATAAAATAATAGTCATCACGAAAAGTGCCAAGGGAAGCATGGCCATTGTAAATAATGAAGTTGTAAACTGTGATAGCGTAAAAGTAGATGAAATATTAGATCTGACTGGAGCTGGAGATTTATTTGCAGCTGGTTTTTTAAAAGAATATTTAGATAAATCTGAAATTAAAAAATGTCTAAAAAGCGGCTCAATACTAGCATCAAAAATAATCGTAAAGATTGGGGCAAGATTAAATTAAACAAATATATTAAGACAGATAATAGAAAGAACTTTTTTCATAGATAAAGTTTTTATCATTGAATTTTTTTTCAATTTTTTTTCTCAATCTATACAAATTTGTTTCAAAAGTATGGGTCTCTACTTTGGAACTATAGTTCCAAATGCTTTTTAAAAGTTCAGATTTATTTATTCCATTTTTTTTTTTTAAGCCAAGTATTAAACTGAGTTCTTTTTCTGTAAGTTTGATTGCTTTATTATTTTTAGAAAGAATTCTTTGATTGGAATCCAACTCATAATTATTGATTAAAATCTTAGATTTTTTAAAAAAAATATATTTCATTTTCAATATGCTTATAATTTCCTTTAAGAAAAATAAATCAATAGGGACGTCCAAAACAACGTGAAAACTTGCAGGTTTAAAATTATTATTAGCTAAAAAATTTTTATCCTTTAGCAGAAATAAAGTTGGGACATTTTCCATAAAAAATTTATTATTGTATTTAAGGGTTAAGTTTTCTGGAAAAACAATTCTTACTGTTAACTTGTTATTGGATTTATTATTTAAAAAGAAATCATTTTCTTCAAAAAATTTACAATCAAAATCTAATTCATTAACTAAATCATAAAAATTTTTATTTTTTATAATTGCTAACTGCAAATTATTCATATTATTATTAATCTATAATATAATAAATACCATGATCCTTGTAAAAAAAACAAAGTATTTAGTATTTAAAAATTTAAAGTTCAGATGTGCGCTTGGTAAAAATGGCATTAAAAAAAAAATTAAAGAGGGAGACTTTATAACTCCTAAAGGTATTTTTTCTTTAAAAAGGGTCTATTACCGAAAAGATAGAATTAAGAATCTAAAAACAAAATTAAAAAAAACTAGAATTAAAAAATACATGGCCTGGTGCGATGATCCTAAAAGTAAATTTTATAATAAACAGATTAAACTACCCAGCAGTTATAATTATGAAAAACTTTATCGAAAAGATAAGATTTACGACATCATTATAACTTTAGACTATAATACAAATCCTATTATTAAAAATAAAGGTAGCGCAATATTTTTGCATGTGGCAAAAAAAAATTACAGACCCACAGCTGGATGTATTGCTCTTAAAAAAGAAGATCTTATACACTTGTTATCGGTTATAAAAAAAGGGAATAAAATAAAGATAATTTAAATTTAGCTGAATATTGCAGAACCTATTCTTACATAGGTCGCATTATATTTTGCAGCAATTTTATAATCTTCGGACATTCCCATGCTTAATTCTTCAAGATTATTAGCTAAATTTAATTCATAAAGTTGTTTAAAAAATAATTCAGGATTTTGATCTTTAGGTGGGATAGCCATTAACCCTATAACATTTAATTTTAATTTATTTTTGCAATAGTCCACAAAATCATTAACTGCAGAAATATCAATACCATTTTTTTGTGGCTCACTTCCTATATTAACTTGTACAAAATATTTAATTTTCTTTTTATTTATAACCTCTAATTCATGAAAAATTTTAGCTAATTTTTCATTATCTAATGAATGTACATAATTAAAAATTTGAAACGCTTGCTTAGCCTTATTGGATTGCAACTTACCAATAAAATGTAAATTTAAATTATTAAATTTTTTTATAATATCATTCCACTTTTCATGGGCTTCTTGAATCTTGTTTTCACCAAAATCTAAATGTCCAAAATCTAATAAATTTTGAATTTTTGAAAGTTGTTGATTTTTACAAACTACAATGATTTTTGCTTTTGATTTTAAAGATACTAGGTTATCTTTAACAATCTCTAAATTATTTATTATATCCATTAATAATGAACCAATATCATAATTATATTTTTTTAAGTGAAATTAATGATCGGCTTTCAGTAACTATTAAAAAAATTAAAAAAGTTTCGATTATTTATTATATAGATGATTTTCAATTATTTAATGAGAATAATTGTAAACTGATAAGAAATTTTTGTAAAAAAATTAATGCTCCATTTTATGTAGTAAATTCTATTAATAATGCTGTTAAATACAAAGCAAATGGCATTTATATTGAGGCAAACAATAAAAGAACTCTATTAAAAAAATATAATAAATTAAGAACAATAGGATCGGCACATAATAGTCTTGATTACTTTTTCAAAAAAAATCAAAACTGTAATATGATTATGTTATCACCATTATTTTATAATAATAAATATTCTAATAATAAAATATTAGGTACAGCTAAATTTAGATTAATTTCAAGGGAATGGAAAACAGATGTGTGTGCTTTGGGTGGGATTAATAAAAACAATATAAATAAAGTTAAACTAATCAAAACTAGTAATATTGGATTTAGATCGATGATCTATTCTTTATCCTAAAAAAAAACCCCACTTGTATTTAAACAAGTGGGGTTTTTAATAAATTATTTAAATTATATTAAATAATTAAAACGCTGTTGTAAGTGACATGTAATAAACATTGGCGTCTTTATCTGCAAGACCGCCCATGTTATCAACTTTACCGTATTGAGCTGATAAAGCCACTGGTCCTAAGCTATATCCAACTGCAACAGATTGAGTTTTTTCATCTGCAGCTGAACCATCTTTTTTAGCTTTGTTCATGTACAAACCAACGCTTAGATCTTTATTAACTGCAAGACCTAATCCGTATTCCATCTGCTTAGTGTCTAAAGTAGCAGCAGTTGTGGCTGCGCCTGTTGTTTGTTTCATTTGAGCAACTGCTACAGTGAAAATATCATAGTTATATTTTACACCTAAGTTAGTTCCTTTTGTTTTAGTAACGTTACCCTGTATTAAACCTTCTTCAACTTTGAAAGCTTTAACAGTTAAACCTTTGATTCCTAAATCACCAATGAAACCATACTCTTGAGCTGCTGGTTTATCGTCACCACCTAATACACCATCACCATCTTCAGTTACTACTCCGCCTGAAGCTAATGCGCTGTCTTTAGTAGAGGAAATTGCACCAACTGCATGGTTTGGAACATACAAGTAAGAAACTTTTCCAAGTTTACCAATGTCTTGTACGATACCAAAACCAAAAGATTCAGCTACAGTTGTTCCAGCGTAATCAATTGATAATGAAGTTGTTGTTTTGTTAACACCACCTGTGAAATCTTCAGCATGAAGACCAACGATGTTAGCCATACCACCACGAGCATTCTGTATGTGGTCAGATGAGAATGTAAACGTAGTACCAGTGCTTTCGCTAATGATATCTATGTAGTTATTCTCTAAATGCCATCCAGATGTTCCTGTTTGCCTAGCTGAGCCCGTAAATGAGGCTGCAGTAGCTGAAGCAGTAGCTGATGTAGTAGTGTAAGCAGATACTACAATAGTAGCTTGACCGTTAGCACCGGTAGGAGTGTAACTGTATATTCCGTCGTTTCCATCAAACTCTAGAGAGAAACCTGCAGCGTAAGACAAACCACCGATATTTAATTTACCTTTGTTTTGTACGTTAAGCTGAGATTCTTTTCCAAAGCTTCTATTGCTAGCGGTACCATTTTTACCGTTAACAGATTTATAACTAGCAACTAGAGATCCAGTTATTGATGTCTGTGCTAATGCACTTCCAGCAACTAAAGAACCAGCTAAAGCTGTAGTTAATAGTAGTTTATTTTTCATTTATTGTTTCCTATTTTTGTTATTATTAATTCAAATTAATGAATTAATTAGAGCCTGTTTATCAAATAGAAATGCTAATTTTGATAAAAAATGATTAATTTATTTAATATTAAGTATTAATGTGTTATATATGCAACACTTTAAAAATGCATAAAAACAAATACTTTTTTAATTTTATTGATATATATACTCATCAAATCTCTTCAAAATCGTTAATTTTATGAATAATTCAACCTATTGGCTTAAAACAGTATCATTCTATCTCTTGATATTTATCTCTCTATTTTCCTGTTCAGCCAGCGTTGATCCCGTTACTGGTGAAAGAAAGACTTACGAAATGAATGAAAAGGAAAGAATTAAACAAAATGTTGAAAAAGGAGGAGGAATATTTGGAGATATTGGCAAAAGTTCTAAAGAAACTACCTTTTCTTTTGGAACCTCAAATGTGTTGTGGAGAGCTACATTAAAAAGTTTAGATTTTATGCCTCTTGCAAGCATTGACTATGCTGGTGGAATTTTAGTTACTGATTGGTATTCGGAAAATGCAAATCCGCAAGAAAGAATTAAAATTATGGTAAGATTTTTGAGTAATGAATTGAGAACCGATTCAGTTGTGGTCATAAGTCATAAAATGAATTGCAACGCCCAAGGGATATGCAGCACAACAATACTTAATGATAAGTTCAATGAATCTATTAAAGACACAATCATTAATACCGCGCGTTTGATTAAAATAGACGACGAAAAAAAAAAAATTAAATAATTTTTATGCAAAACTACAATTTCTTCGAAGTTGAAGAAAAATGGAAAAATTATTTTTTAAAAAATAAAACTTTTAAAACTCATAATAATAAAAAAAATAAATTTTATTGTTTGGAAATGTTTCCTTATCCCTCAGGAAATATTCATATGGGTCATGTCAGAAATTATACATTAGGAGATGTGATTGCTAATTATAAAAGATTAAATAACTTTAATGTATTACATCCCATGGGTTGGGACTCATTTGGATTGCCTGCTGAAAATGCAGCAATTCAAAATAATTTACATCCCTTAGATTGGACCAAAAAAAATATTTCTAATATGAAATTACAATTACAGCGCTTAGGTTTGTCTATCGACTGGGATAAGGAAATTTCAACTTGTGATGAAAATTATTATAAACATCAGCAAATTATTTTTTCGTTATTTTACAAAAATGGATTAATTTATAAAAAAGAAAGCTATGTAAATTGGGATCCAATTGACAAAACTGTTCTTGCAAATGAGCAAGTTATAGATGGAAAAGGATGGAGATCTGGAGCAATAGTAGAGAAAAAAAAATTAAGTCAGTGGTTTTTAAATATTACAAAATATTCAAAAAAACTTTTAGATTCTTTAGACATTCTTGAAGGATGGCCAGAAAAAGTAAAGTTAATGCAAAAAAATTGGATTGGTAAATCCGAAGGATGTGAAATTGATTTTATTACAGATTTTAAAGATACTAAATTAAAAATTTTTACAACTAGACCTGATACAATTTTCGGTGCTTCTTTTGTTGGAATAGCTCACGATCATCCTTTTACTGAAAATTTAAAAGACAATCCTTTATTTGAGGATTTCAAAAAATTAGCATTAAAAAATTCCAATAGTGAGTCTGTAATATCAAAAAATGAAAAAATTGGATTTAAAACAAAATTTTCTGTTTTTCATCCTTTTACTAATAAAAAAATCCCAATTTATGTGGCTAATTTTATTCTAATGGAATATGGAACTGGAGCTATTTTTGGCTGCCCAGCCCATGATCAGAGAGATTTAGAATTTGCAAAAAAATATGGTTTAGAAATTATACCTGTCGTAACTCCTGAAAAAGATAAATTGATTAACGTCACTAACGAAGCTTACATTGATGATGGTTATATAATTAATTCGGATTTTCTTAATGGGCTTAAAGTTGAGGATGCAAAAAAAAATATAATTCAAAAATTAGAGAATGCTAAAATCGGTATTGCTAAAATAATTTATCGTCTCAAAGACTGGGGAATATCAAGACAAAGATATTGGGGATGTCCAATTCCTATAATGTATAGAGAAGATGGAAAAATTATATTAGTTCCTGAAAAGGATCTTCCTATTGCTCTTCCTAAAGATATAGATCTTAATAAACCAGGAAATCCACTAGAAAATCATCCAACATGGAAATATACAAAATGTCCGGAGACAGGTTTAAAAGCTGTCCGAGAAACCGATACACTTGATACTTTTGTAGATTCATCTTGGTATTTTTTGCGGTTTTGCTCGCCACACGAAGAAAGTAAACCTTTTAAAATGGACGATGTTAATTATTGGATGCCTGTTGATCAATATATTGGAGGGGTAGAACATGCTATACTGCATCTTTTATATTCTAGATTTTTTACTTTGGCTTTAAAAGATGAATATAAATTAAAATTTTCAGAACCTTTTAAAAATCTTTTTACTCAAGGAATGGTATGTCACCCAACCTTTCAAACTGAAAAGGGGAAGTGGGTTTTTCCAAAAGAAGTCATAAAGAAAGATGATTCATATTTCTTAGAAAATAAAGAAAAAGTTCTTAAAGGCGACAGTCAGGCCATGTCTAAATCAAAAAAAAATATTATTGATCCTGACGACATTATTAAAATTTATGGATCAGATGCTGTTCGATGGTTCATATTATCTGACAGTCCTCCGGATAGGGATATTCAATGGAGCGACAGTGGAATTCAAGGAGCTTTTAAATATATTCAAAAAATATGGAGAACTTACGAAAAATTAGAGATTTACGAAATGGAAAATAAAAAAGAAGAAGGCAAAGATTTTTTTTCAATAAAAATAAATACTCTAATAAAAGAAATTGGCCAATGTATAGAAAAATTTCATATTAACGTTGCTATTGCTAAACTTTATATTTTTTTAAATACAATTAATGATGTAATCGAAAAAAAAGAAGTTGAGAAAGAACTTGTTGTCGAAATTTACAAAAAATATCTTATTATAATTTCTGCGTTTGTTCCTTACATTGCTAATGAGTGTTGGGAAAAAATTACTAAGAAAAATGACTTAGCGTCACAACAATGGCCAGAGTTTAAAGACAACCATATAAAAATGGATAATATTGATATTGTTGTACAAATTAATGGGAAAAAAAGGGCAATTATCAATGCTAATTTTGAAGAAAATGAAGAAAATATCTTCAGCAAATGCTTAGCAATTAAAAATATTAAAGTTATATTGGATAATAAAAAAATAATTAAAAAAATTTTTATAAAAAACAAATTGCTTAATATAGTAACTAATGACTAGAAAAATAATAAGTAGTATTTTATTTTTAATATTCTTAAATAGCTGTGGATTCTCACCGATATATAGTGGTGATATAAAAAAAATATTAATTTCTAAATCAGAAATTGTTGGAGATAAAAATTTAGCTTTTGATTTAGAGCAAAAACTTAATTTTTCAAAGGACGAAAAAGATTTAAATGCTTATATATTTAAAGCACAAATATATGACGCCATAGAGAATTCTCTTTTAGACTCAAGAGGAATCGCGACTGAAGAATTATTAAGATTGACGATCAGTTATCAATTCATAGATAAAAATGGAATTCTTATATACCAAGATGTCATCAAAAAAGATAAAAGAATTATTGTCAGTGACAATCTTGTTAATAATACTCTAATAAAAAACCAAGAAAAAAAAATTATGTTAGACGCTATGGTCCAAAATATTTTATTTAAATCTAAAATCTCATTAAGATAATGAGATGTTGTTAAAGTCGCACGAACTAAATCTAAAAACAAAAGACTTCTTAAAAAATAAAATAATTCTTCTATACGGCGAAAATCAAGATCTAATCAAAGATATTAACGAACAAATTATAGATAAATTTTTAAATAAAAAAGAAATTTCAAAAATTTTTTTTGAGGATGATATATTAAAAAATCCAGAAAATATTACTAACTACTATTTGAATGGATCATTATTTGATAACAATGAAACTCTATCAATAATTAAAAATTGTTCCGATAAAATTTTAGAAATTATCAATCAAATAAAAAACAATATTAATAATAATACTATTATTTTAAACTCCGAAATACTTTTGAAAAATTCAAAACTAAGACAATTTGGAGAATATGATAAATTAGCGATTTGCATTCCTTGCTATCAAGAAACTAAACTAGATATTAAGAGATTCCTAACTCAACAATTACAAATAAATAAGTCTCCATTATCTGAGACACAAATTGAAGTTATTATAAATTCATCATCTCTAAAAAGATCAAAAATTAAAGAAGTAATAGAAAAAATAAATTTATATAAAAACTCAGAACAAATTACAGATCAAGTGATTGATGAAATTTGCACAGATGTGGACTTAAAAAAAAATGAAGAAATTATCGATATCTTGTTATCCAAAAATGAAAAAAATATTAATGAATTTATATCTAATATGTCAAATTATGAAAAAAATTTTATAGAAATAATTATTATTCTTAGATCCTTCATAATTAAAATCCTTGATATTCAAAAAAATAATAAAAATCTCTCAATTGATGAAAGAATTGAAAAATGTAAACCGCCCATTTTCTGGAAAGATAAGGATAGAATAAAAAATATCTTAAAAATTTGGAACGCTAATAATCTTGAAAAATTTCTTAGCAATTTAAATGTTATTGAAACTGAATTTAAGAGAAATGATTTAAACCAAGATACTCAATTTTATTATTTTTTAACGCAAAACCTATCTAAAATAGCCTTTAAGAACACTAATAATTTTATTTAACTGATCAAGATTCTTGTAAGAAAATTTAATTTCTCCAGAGTTATTCTTTTTATTTTTAATATCTACTTTTATTCCCATTAAAAGTCCCAGATCACTTTCTAAGGATTTTATATTTGTATCTTTATTATTTGTTTGAGTTTTTTTTGAACCTGAAAAAGCTTGCTCTTTTTTAACTAGGAATTCAGCCTGTCTTACAGAAAGATTTTTATTAACTATTATTTTTGCAAGTTTAATATTATCAGTAACATTGACTAAACATCTTGCATGTCCTGCTGTTAACAATCCATCTGAAATCATATTTTTTATTTCTTCTGGTAAGCCAGCAAGCCTAAGTGTGTTAGCAATATGACTTCTGCTTTTTCCTAAAATTTTTGATAACGTTTCTTGAGAATACGCAAATTTTCTTACTAAATTATCATAACCTAAGGCTTCTTCTATTCCATTTAAATCTGATCTTTGAATATTTTCTAATATCGCAAATTCTAAAGATTTCTTATCATCAATATTTAAAATAATAACTGGGATTTCATGAATTTTTGCAAGCTGTGCTGCTCGCCATCTTCTTTCTCCAGCAATTATCTCATATTTATCCTCTGATTTTTTTCTAACTAATATGGGCTGAATAATTCCCTGCTGCTTAATTGACTCTGAAAGTTCATTAAGTAATGCTTGATTAAAATTTTTTCTTGGCTGCGATGGGTTAGCATAGACAAAATGTATAGGAATTTTTTCTGATGAACTTTTAGTTTGAATATTTTCTGTAGGGACATCCCCCATTAGGGCAGACAAACCTTTTCCTAAACCCTTAAATTTATTTCCAATCATTTATGCAACTTTTTTTTCTTCCAAATTTTCTCTAATTAAAAACTCATCCACAAACTGATTATAA
>Ga0114975_10002809_pt1 | contig 11830 bp, 16 predicted proteins | sample S_130626_EF_Meta_FD_87031 | JGI IMG/M metagenome (GOLD analysis project Ga0114975, IMG submission 87031) | Freshwater microbial communities from Lake Simoncouche, Canada to study carbon cycling - S_130626_EF_MetaG | ecosystem: Environmental > Aquatic > Freshwater > Lake | place: Lake...
CAATTATGGAATTGTTAGGAAGATCTGGCAGAATGTATGATTTTGGGCCAGGTCCAATTATTTGGTCAGCTAAAGTCTGGAAGTCATTAGAAGAAAATTATCTTAAACCAAACGGATTAAAATTTGAAAATTTAATAGAATCTGTAGCTAGCGAATTTACTTGGTATGGAGAATATTTGTTAGTATCAAAAGAAATTCCTATATTTGCTATAGAGCCGATGTTTAAGTTTTTTCACTTCGGCCAACAGTATCTTGACTTTAAGCATCAAGGGTATACAGAAGACCATTTTAAACAAAATTATTTAGGTATCGTAATGCAATCCAATTGGGGCGCGCCATTAAAGTATTAAACATGAATATACTAGTAACAGGAGGAGCTGGCTTTGTAGGCTCAAATTTAGTTAAGCGACTAAAACAAGAAGGAAATAATATTGTCGTAATCGACAATTATAGCGCAGGTAAGCACGAAAATGAAATTGAAGGAGTTCAATATATTGAAGACCATACTAAAAATATCAATAATATTGATTTACCATTTATTCCAGATGTAGTATTTCATTTAGGAGAATATTCTAGAATACATCCTTCATTTAATGAATATGAAAAAGTATGGGATTACAATACAGTAGGCACATTTGAAGTAGTTACTTTTTGTATTAAGCATAACATTAAAATTGTATATGCTGGGTCTAGTACTAAATTTGCTTGGGAAGGTGTTGCTCATTCTCCATATTCATTAACAAAGTCAATGAGTATTGATTTAGTTAAAGCATTTAGTAAATGGTATGGATTAAAGTATTCAATTTGTTATTTTTATAATGTATTTGGTCCTGGTCATAATAGTAGCCCAGTTAAAGGATATGAAGGTGTAGTAAGCATTTTTGAGGAGCAATATAAAAATAATCAACCACTTACTGTAGTTGGAATGGGAGAGCAAAAAAGAATGTTTACCTATGTTAATGATATTGTCGACGGATTAATTCGTTCATGGCATTATTCAGAAAATGAAGAGTTTGAATTAGGCAATCCTAGGGTGTATAAAATTATTGACATTGCAAAGATGTTCACTGATAATATTACTTATACTGAAGCTAGAAAAGGAGATAGAGACAATAGTATTATTACCGAACCAGGTCGAGTTAAAGATTTATTAGGTTGGGAACCTACAATGAATATTGAAGAATGGATTGAAACATTTAAAGCTACTGTATAATGAAAAATATTCCAATAGTTATTTTAAATAAAGATCGATTAATGCCATTGCAGTTATTAGTCAAATCTTTACAAAGTCGAGGTTACAATAACATTATAATCATTGATAATCAAACTACTTATCAACCTACTTTGGATTGGTACAAAGAAAGCGGTGTTAATGTATTTTATAATGACATTGATGCTACCTTATATGATACCGGAACTTTTTATAGATTAGCATTTGAATTAAATCATCCATTATTTTCGGAAATCGTTAAAGACTATTATGTATTTAGTGACTCAGATGTAGTTCCATTAGATACAGTTCCTAATAACTTTATTGATTGTATGGTTAATGTATGTCGAGAAACAAATACACATAAAGTTGGTATTTCGTTAAAGATTGACGATTTACCTGATTCGGATTTTTGTAAACATGTAATTAATAACGAATCTCCAATGTGGGTTAATCGAATAGCACATACGAATTATGAATTATATCATGCCCCAGTTGACACGACATTTGCTGTATATCGACCAAACTCAGCTCCGATATTAAGTCATGATTGTATACGAATAGCTGGTGAGTTTGTTGCAAGACATTTGCCATGGTATTATGACCCTACCAATATGCCGATAGACGAGTATTATTATTTAACAAACTTGCAGGAAAACAGAGGACCTGCATATTCTCCTCAAGTAAAAAAATTAATTGAAAAATATGATGAAAAATAAACGAATCCTATTAATAGGAGGTACAGGCGCTTTAGGAAAGCAGCTTACTAAATTGTATCAAGATGCAAATGATATAAGAATCTTAAGTCGAGATGAACATAAACAAGTTGCATTAATGTCAGCAGAATGGGTAAACAAAAATTCTGTATCATTTATGATTGGAGATGTTAAAGATAGAGACTCTATTTATAACGCAATTAATGAATATAAACCTCATGTAATTATTAACGCTGCTGCGATGAAGCATGTTCCGATTGCCGAATCTAATCCATATGAGTCAGTTAATATTAATATTATTGGTCATCAAAATTTATTAGAATGCATTTCTAGATCAATTCATAAAATTGAAACAGTTATATATGTATCCTCTGATAAAGCTTGTAAGCCTGTTAATGTATATGGTATGTGTAAGGCAATATCTGAAAGATTGTATATTGAGTTTGCTAAAAAACAAACAGATATTAAAGTTTGTTTGGTTAGATATGGAAATGTATTAGAGTCGACTGGATCAGTAATTCCATATTTTAAACAGTTAATTGAATCTGGTAGTACTTCATTACCGATCACTGATATTAGAATGACTAGATTTTTATTAACATTAGAAGAAGCTGCTAATTTAATTGACTGGGCATATCAAACGCCAGAAGCTCATGGATGCATTGCAATTCCAAAAGTTGAATCATTTAAAATTGAACATATTGCAAAAGCTTTAGTTAAGCGATATAAAGGAGATTCAAATGCAATGGAATTAAAATTAGTTGGAATTAGAAAAGGAGAAAAATTGCATGAAGAAATGATATCTGCAGAAGAATGTATGCGAACTATTGAAATGAAAAATTTCTTAATAACTGATAATATCGTAACTGACGAATGCACATCATATAATTCGTATGACGCATTAATGCCAGAAAGTGAAGTATATAATTTTTTAGTTAAATCGAATGTAATATAATATGAAACCAATATATTTAAGAAATGTCCCACCGCCGTTAGAAACTTTTGATCATGTAAATTTATTAGAGTGGTTTGCTGGATGGATTAGGCCTGAAAGATATTTAGAATTAGGAGTAAGGGATGGCAAATGCTTTATACCAGTATCTAAATGCTGTAACGAAGCTATAGCAGTTGATGCTGCACCTCGTCCATTTAATTTAGAGGCAAATATGCAATATCATCAAATGTATACAGATGAATACTTCAATTCAATTAAAGATTTAAATCTTAAATTTGATATGGTTTTTATTGACGCTGATCATAGTCATGAGCAATCTTATTTAGATTTTATGAATGTAAAAGATTTAGTAGTGCCTGATGGATTTGTATTTTTTCATGACACATATCCATATAGCGAAGAATTAACTCAAGAACATTTTTGTAACGACTGTTATAAAACACCAATCAAAATTAAAGAATTGCATAGTAATGAATTCGAATTAGTTACTTTGCCATTTAACCCCGGAGTAACTATTTGCAAAAAAGTTCATCCAAATAATAAGTTAGCATGGATGTAATGGTATTAGGTCATAATGGAATGTTAGGTCACATGGTAGTAAAGTATTTATCTGATAAAGGATGTAATGTTACTACTTGTGACTATAAATTTCCTACTAATGAATTTAAAGAATTTGTTAGTCAATACAAAGGATATTATATTGTTAATTGTATTGGTGCTATCCCACAAAAAACAAAAGACTTTTCAATAAATTATGAATTGCCTATTTGGTTAGACACATACGCTACTTGTAATGTAATACACCCAGGTACTGATTGTGAATTGGATTATGATGAATATGGAGTATCAAAGAAAACTGCGAGAGATTATATAGTCGAGTCGGGCATTCGTACTAAAATTTTAAAAACTTCAATTATCGGACCTGAATTAAACTCTTCAGCTAGTTTGTTAGAGTGGTTTTTATCTCAGACAGATAAAGTGTATGGATATACAAAAGCAATGTGGAATGGAAATACTACATTGGAATGGGCAGAGCAATGTTATAAATTGATAAATTCATGGAACTCATATAAATTAGAAACTATATTAGAAGGCGAGTGCGTTTCTAAATTTGAACTATTAAATAAATTTAATTTGGTTTTTCAAAAAGAAATTCTTATATTAGAGAAAGACACCGAGTTACATGGCAAATGTCTTATTGGAGATATTCTAACTGATCCTATTATTGATCAGTTATATAAATTAAAAAAATATTATTATGAAACAAATAGATAGAAATGGTATTTCGTTTTCAGTAGTAACAGATACTGCTGATGCTGGTTTTTGGAATTTAGATGATTGGGAAGCACCTAATTATGTTATATTAAAAAATGCATCTGAAACTCATAAAGTTTTTGTACATGCCGGTGCTTGGATTGGACCATTTACTTTATACGCTGCTAAAATATATGACACTGTATATTGTTTAGAGCCAGATCCAGTTGCGTTTGATGAATTAAAACGAAATATATCAATTAATGGATATGATAATATTGTATTAGAGAATAAGGCGTTTTTAGATAAAGAAACAAAAATATCAATTGGAAGTGATTATTCTGAGTTGGGTAGAAGTGGTACTAGCATGTTCCAAAAAAATCACGCAGTTGAAGTTGATACAATTACGTTAGCATTATATTATAAGAATCATAATTTGCCTAAAAATACAATGTTAATGTTAGATGTTGAAGGTGCGGAATATTGTTTATTTTCAGACATAAAATTCTTTGAAGAGTATACTCCCACTGTATTAGTGTCATTTCATTTAACAATGTTAACGGATCATCAGTTTAATACGTTATATAGTAGTTTAGAAGCGCTTTCTTCAATATATAATATTGATTTAGATCATATTAGAAATGAAAGATCAGTATCTCCGTATGGAGGAGGATTTAAAGGTTTTGATTTACTATTAACATTAAAATAAATGCTGCAATACAATGAATATTTAAGAGGTGTAGGTAATGTTGATAGATTAGGGTTCTCAGCTAACAGCCCTGAGTATATTCCTGAAAATTATTTATATGATGGAAAGTTTATTATATTTAGAACGTGCCATTCATATGGAGATTGGGTTATCTTATCTGCAATGCCTAGACTACTTAAACAAAAATATCCTAATTGTTTAGTTGTTATTCCTTCCCCTGATTGCATAGCAAAATTCTTTAGCCCTGTGCAATGGATGAATAAACATGAAAATCCATTTAATAATGTTATTGAAATTTTCAAAAATAACCCATATGTAGATGGTATGATTGATGATATACCAGACGGTATTCCTTTGTATCATGATCATTTTAGAATATATGATGAAAATGAACCTGACATTCCTTTAATTAAGCAGATGCTTAAATTTTGGAGATTTAAAGAAGATGAAATGGATAATTGTGAGCCTGAGTTATATTGGTTGGATGAAGAAAAAGTTGAAGGAGATTTAATCATTGATAATTTATTTGGAACAAATGAATTTGGGTTTTTATATATTGATGATACTTTCTTTTATTCAATTAACATGGAAGAAAGTGAAATACAAAGACGCAGAGATTTAATTCAAAAAGAAATGTATAATCATAATTTACCTTGGTTATATTTTTCAGGAGGAGCTGATTTTAGATATGAATCTAAAAATGAAGTGCTTGACGTCAAGCGAATTAAAATGAGTTTGCGTGTACAAAATTATGTCAAAAGCAAAGCAAAAACAATTATAGGTCATCAAGGAGGTTACGGTACTGACTGTATGTCTAGATATACGTCTTGTTATGTCGTACCATTGACTCCAAATGGCTTAAATGAACATATACAATTAAAAACAAATTACTTATGCTAATAGCAACACTTAATCACAACCTACCAGATTTAACTGATAATCTAGTAGATCAATTAAAACGTGATTCATATTTCAATGAATGTGAACTTATGGTTTTAGATAATGGCTCGAAGGAACCATTAGCAAAGTCAACAACTCATCAAGTAGAACAAAATGTATTTTTTGGAGGAGGATTTAATATAGTATTAGATTACTTCCTTAATAATACAGAACATGAATGGTTGTATTTTTTAAATAACGATTTAATATTTCACGGACCTAGCTTTCTTAAAACATCTATAGAAAATGCAAAAGCATCTAATGCTGATGTATATTCTCCTTCAGTTATTAACGCTTCAATTGAACAATGTCATTGGAAGCAAATGTGGAATTGGGGTAAAGGTATTAGATCTGTTAAATGGGTAGATTTTCAATGTCCACTTATTCATAGACGAGTGTTAGAAAAGATACAACATTTTCCAGATGAGTTAATTTATGGATGGGGTTTAGACTTTTATACAGGATGTATTACAGAAGAGAATGAATGGAAAACTGTAGTAGATGACGCTCATACTATTTGTCACTTAAATTCACAAACATTTAAACAAAATAAAATTGATATTGGCGTTAATGAATTTTGTCGAAATGCAGAAACGAATATGAATAGTTTCTTTTTGAATTCTCAAATGAATTCTTTATATTTAAGTTTAAGACAATATGGACAAAATTATAATTTATGATATCATTAATAATACCCAGCTATAACAATTTAAGGCATTTGAAAAATGCTGTTGCTTCAGTTCAAAAACACGCTTCTTATGCAGAAGTGATTTTATTAGATGATGGTTCATCAGACGATACATGGAATTGGATTCAAACGCAAGATTGTATTAAATATAAAAGTGAGACTAGAGTAGGTCATACTATTTTATATGACAAAGGAATTGAATTAGCTACAAATGAAATTGTAGGTATTCTTCACGCTGATATGATTATAGGCCCGAATTATGTTGAGAATATCTTAAAACACCTTAAGCCAGGCACAGTAGTATGTGGTACTCGAGTTGAACCTCCATTACATCCAGAAGGTAAAGAAAAAATAATTAGAGACTTTGGAATGGATTTTGATAGCTTAAATGTATCAGCATTTGAAGAATTTTGTGTAGATAATCAAATTAAATATAACGGGCAAACAACTAAAGGAATGTTTGCTCCATGGGTAATTTATAAAAAAGACTTTCAAGCTATTGGAGGTCATGACCCATTATTTGCCCCATTTCCATATGAAGACTCTGATATATTTCAAAGATGGATTTTAGCTGGATATGAATTAGTTCAATCTAGAGATTCATTTGTATATCATTTAACTTGCAGAGGTCATAGATGGACTGACAAAATTGGAGAGAATGATGGAATGTTTAAAATTTATGAAGCTAAGGCCGCCAGAAATTACATTAGAAAATGGGGCTCATGGATTGAAAATGACGAGTATCAATACCCTATAATCACTCCAAAATACGACGTAGGAATATTGGCGACTAATTGTACTATCACTCTTGTAAAGGCTTTGGAACTATGGTGTACTAGACTGTACGTAGAAGATAAAGACGGTCTTATTGAACATTATATTGAGAATGAACAACGAAATACAATGTATGATTTACGTAAAAGAATTTGTGATTTAAATCATAACAATCCAGACGAATATCAAGATGTCGTTGTTAAGTTGGATTGTAATAAATTAACTCAAGAAGATTTTAATATTATTACAATGCTGCCTAAAATTATCAAAGACACTAATGAAGTAGGTAAATTTCAAATTGGAAATTTAGATATTGAAATATTCTCATTAAAAGAAAATCAAAACGAATTAATTCAAAATAAAAATAAATAATATATGAAACAACAAATAGGAATTATTGGACAAGGCTTTGTAGGGTCAGCAGTCCGAGAAGGAATGAAAAATCATTTTGATATTTTAGCGTTCGATAAAGACCCTAATAAATACAGTAACGTTGAATCAATATTTCATGTAGTTGAAAGTACAGATTTGACTTTTTTATGTGTACCAACACCAATGCGTAAAAATGGTTCATGTGACTTAACAATTGTAAGAAATGCTTTAACTGAAATTAGTGATGTTGCTAAAACACTTTGTGCAGAAGATTACATTGTAGTAATTAAATCGACTGTACCTCCAGGCACGACAGAGCAATTAAATCGAGAATATTCTAATTTAGATATTGTATTCAATCCAGAGTTTTTAACTGAAGCTAATGCAGTTGATGATTATAAAAATCAAAATAGAATTATTGTAGGAGGAGAAAGACCAGGTTCGACAAAAGTTAAAGCTGTATTTGCAAAAGCCTTTCCTAAAGTTCCAATTATCAAAACATCCTCGGCAATTGCTGAAATGATTAAGTATGTTACAAATACATTTTTAGCAACTAAAGTTTCATTTGCAAATGAAATGTATCAAATTTGTCAAGCGTTGAATATTGATTATGATAAAGTGATTGAATATGCTCGATATGATGAGCGATTAGGAAATTCACATTGGAGCGTACCAGGTCCAGATGGTGACTTTGGTTTTTCAGGAAGTTGTTTCCCAAAGGACATCCAATCATTAATACATCAAGCTAAGTTATTAGGACTTGACCCTTCTGTATTAGAAGCTGCTTGGAATAAAAATCTTAAAGTAAGGCCAGGCAAGGATTGGGAGACTCTTAAAGGACGCGCGGTAAGTGATACTAATAATTAATCGACTCCCCGGTCATTGTTTTATATCATTACCCATATTTATATTAAAGTAAATATGGGTAATATATTAAATATATGGAAGGAAAAATACGGAGAAGTAGAAGCTTTACGTAGATGGGAAGATAAGATTAACAAACAACGAGCAACGAATTTAAAGAAAATGTCTGAAATGACTCAAGAAGAGAGGTCAAAAAAGTATGGAACTTTTGGAGATAATAATCCTTCTAAGCGAGCTGAAGTTCGTAGCTTGATTAGCAAAAATGTTCAAAAGTCATATATTAATGATCCGGAATTAAGGAAGATTCGATCTAATAAACTTAAAGGGGATAAAAATCCTTCTAGAAACCCCGGAGCTTCAAAAAGAATTTCAGATACTAAAAAAGAATATTTTTTAGATCCTGCTAATCGCAAAAAATCTTCTGATACTATGTGTAAAGTACATGAAGAAGGTAGAGGTGGAAGTGGTTATACTAAAAATTATAAATACACTATTAATGGAAGGCAATATATCGTGCAAGGTAGTTATGAATTAGCATTTATTAAATGGTTAGATATGAATAAAATGAAATTTAGATGCCATGAAGACAGAATTAAATATGTAGATAGTAAGGGAATTGAAAGAACATACTTACCTGACTTTTATATTGACGAATGGAATTCATATGTCGATGTTAAATCTAGTTATTGGTATTCAATACAACTAGATAAATTTAAAGCTATTATACAGTCTAATCCAAACTTACCATTAAAAATTTTATTAGAAACCGATTTAGTTCAGTTAAAAGTTTTAAAATAATTAAATAATATATGAAAGTTAATAACGAAAAAATAAACGGTACAATCATCAGAGATACTGATGTATATATAGTTGAAGACAACACTTTTTTAAATAACTTAGTTTTATCAAAAACCACTTTACATCGTGATCAATACACATCAGGTCATTCTCATGATGGGCTTGAAGAAGTGTATTTCTTTCAAAGAGGTGCGGGTACAATGCAACTTGATGAAGAAACTTTTGATGTTGCTGCAGGCGATATAGTTCTTATACCTGATGGCGTATTTCACAAAGTCTTTAATAAAAATGGTAAGCAAGATTTAGTATTTGTATGTGTGTTTCAAAAATATGAACGATAATATGTAATTAAATTTGTTAGTTACAAATGAATATCTTATATTTATAAAAATAATCAAAGATGCAATATTATATACTATTACCAGGCGATACAGAGAAAGACGCAATGTTAGATACTAATTTATTAGGAGAGTCTTCATTTGGAAAATTCTATGCTGGTATGGGATTGAAAGCATTAATGAAAATGGTAGATAGAAATCCTGAAATGCTTAAGGATGTAACTATTAAAACAGATACAAATCAAAATTTAAGTGTTGAAGGATTTCTAGTACAAATTCAAAATTTAAAAGTAATGATGTAATGAAAAAATCAATAATTATGGGCAGTTTAATTGCAATTGCCATAGCAGCTGTAACTGCATATACTGTTGAAGTATCAACTAACATTAATTTGAGAACAGAGTTGGCTGTCAAAGACTCGATAAATGAATTGCAAGAAATAGAAATTTTAAATTTAAAAGATATTGTTATTGAACGAGATTATGAAATTTCATTTTGGGGAAACGTTTTGGACCGATTAGCTACTAAACATCCAAACGATGCAGATAAAATAGCTAAAGACTTTGGATTCAAATGGAATGAAATTAAATAAACAAACATTAAATTTAATTATATGGAACAAGAACAATCAATAGTAAGTTACCAGTCAACAATCAATCCAGATTTTACCGTCTTTGTAATTTACAAAGAGCATGAGCGATATAAAGAGATTAAAGACTCTTTGGAAAAGATGAATAATTCTATTGGAGTATTATTAGTCGGCACTAAAAACATTTTTATTGACGGTGAAGCTGTTGCTGAACAAGAAATTGACAGAGATCAATTGCTAGCAATTGAAGCTCATGAAATTGCTCATTCAATGTTAAATCACGAAGCTGGAATAGATGAGCACTCTGAAAAAGAAGCTGACTTACTTGGCATTGCATTATTAGAAATGTCAGATTTGCAAAGAGCAGCTTCATTTTTAAAAGATCGAATGAAAGAATTATATGGAATTGATTATGCTGCTTTTGAGGAAGAGTTTGATGAATTGAATTAACTTAGTTAAGGCTCTCATATTATATAAAGTTTAGATATTTATATTAAATGAAACGTAAAATTCTAGAATGGATTACTTCTATACAAACACCAAATCAAATTGGAAATTTTCCGATTTGTCCATTTGCAGCAAAAGCTGTTGCGAATAAAAAAGTAGAAGTCAATGCTATCGAGAATCTAAATAATATTGTCTGGGACATTGATAGTGTTAATTTAAAATCTATAGATGTATCAATATTCTATTTAACAAAATATGAACAATATACTTCAGAAGAACTTCATGATTTAATGTTTAAGTTAAATAAATTATTTAATATACATGATAAGGTAATTTTAGAAAATGACCCTAGACATCCATTTATTTTAAATGGCTATGTAACTACTTTTGACGGATGCTATTTAATTTTAGTTCAAGGTTTGGATTTGTTAAATAAACATGCTGAAATATTAAAGTCTACGGATTATTATAGTTATTGGACAAAAGAACAATATAACGAAGTTGTATCATGGAGAAATTAAACCAAAAAACATTAAAATTAGAATCTAATTTACTTAAAGTATCAAAGCCTTATGAGTTTCAAACAGGTGATATGGTAAAAAATATCAATCCTACTTGCACTCATTATAAATCTACTGGTGAAGTAGTTTTTGTACATGATAATGGAGACATTACATATAGAGTCAATAATCAAGGAGCCACATATACTCCAGGTGACCAATTAACTAAGTCACAAGATCAGTTAATTAAGATTATGACTCATACTGCGATACCAGCATATGATTTGACTACAGAGTCTAAATTAAATGAATGTGTTGTTGCTCGAGTTGAAGTAGGCGGTAAAACTATTTTAGCAAAAAATAGAGACAGAGGATACAAAGCTCAAATTGAAGTAATACATGAATTGATTGAAGGAGTTGAAGTTGTTTATCTTCATGATAAATTAACTGATTGGAGTGAAGGTATGAATGAGTTTGGAATTGGAATTGTTAATGCATCGCTATCTGTAGACTTCGATGAGAAGGAAGGCGATTTAGCTAAGAAAAATTTAGACAAAGGAAAAGCTCCTAAAGTATCTCATGATGGTCTTAAAATTAGAACAGCATTAGGTAAAAAGAAATTATCTCAAGCTATTCAATCTGTAGTATCTTTCGTAGGGGAAGATGATAAAGATGTA
>Ga0114975_10002812_pt1 | contig 11825 bp, 12 predicted proteins | sample S_130626_EF_Meta_FD_87031 | JGI IMG/M metagenome (GOLD analysis project Ga0114975, IMG submission 87031) | Freshwater microbial communities from Lake Simoncouche, Canada to study carbon cycling - S_130626_EF_MetaG | ecosystem: Environmental > Aquatic > Freshwater > Lake | place: Lake...
CGCTGGCGGTCACGACACCCCGGCGCACTGCGTTGGCGCCGGAATTGCCTACTGTCCATGAGGCCGGATTGCCGGGATTTGAAGTTGGCGGCTGGATCGGACTGTTCGCTCCCAAGGGCGTCGCGCCGGAGGTGCTTGGCCGATTACAGAAAGCGATTGAAGACACTCTGAAAGATGACGAAACCCGTCAGGCCCTGGTCAAAGTCGGGATCGAAGTCGCGCCTGCCGGCCCGCAGGTGCTGCGCGAGCGTTTCGATTCAGAAATGCGTCGCTGGGAAAAACTGATCAAAACCAGAAAGATCGAATTGCAATGAGCCATTCAACTTCAAATTCGGCAACTGTTCCATCAACCCCGGCGTCCCATCAGCGCTCGGGTGAGGCAGCGTTAGCGAACCGAACACTTGCCGATCGCTATATCGCCGAGTTGGCATCAACCTGTCTGCCGCATTTCATTGGGGGTATAGCCAGTCTGAGTGCGGACGGCACGACGACTGAAAATTACTCGCCAGTCGACGGCCATGTCCTTCATCAGACCGCACGTGGCGGGCCAACAGAGATCAACTCGGCCGCGCAGGCGGCTACCGACGCCTTCGAGGATTGGCGGCAATGGCCTGCCGGGCGCCGCCGCGATGTTTTGCATGCCATCGCAGACCGTCTGGAGGCAGTCTCGGAGAAGATTGCCCTGCTGGAAACGGCAGATACCGGCCAACCGCTGCGCTTTACGGGCAAGACAGCGACTCGAGGGGCTGAGAATTTTCGCTACTTTGCCGACCTGTGCACCCGCGCTTCTGACGGCGGCGCCTATCCGACGCCTACTCATCTGAACTACACGATGCGTGATGCGATCGGACCGGTCGGGATCATCACGCCTTGGAATATGCCCTTCATGTTGGGTACCTGGAAAATTGCGCCAGCGCTGGCGGCCGGCTGTACCGTGGTGCATAAGCCAGCGGAATGGAGTCCGCTGACAGCCAGTCTGCTGGCTGAGGTGGCACTTGGGGCGGGCCTTCCCGCCGGCGTGTTGAACGTGGTGCACGGGCTTGGTGAAGAGGCTGGCGGGGCGTTGACGCAACACCCGCAGATTAAGGCGATCGGCTTTGTCGGGGGAACTCGCACGGGTTCCCGGATCATGGCCCAAGGCGCACCGACGCTTAAGCGTGTTCATTTTGAACTCGGGGGCAAGAGCCCCGTGGTGGTGTTCGATGACGCCGACTTCGAGCGAGCGCTCGATGCGGTGTCCTTCATGATTTTCAGCCTGAACGGCCAGCGCTGCAATGCCGGCTCGCGTCTGCTGGTTCAACGCTCGATTCATGATCGATTCATTGAACGTCTGGTCCAGCGCGCAGTCAGCATTCGGGTTGGGGATCCTTTCGATCCTGCCACCGAAGTCGGTCCACTCATCCATGGTCGCCAGTTGTCCCGCGTGAGCGATTACTGTGCAACGGCGCAACAGGATGGCGCGACGATCCATTGCGGTGGTGCGAAAACGAGTCGCGCTGATCTGCCAGGCACAGGCCATTGGTTCTCGCCCACCATCGTGAGCGGGGTCAAGCCATCGATGGAAATTGCTCGTGATGAAGTGTTCGGACCCGTCCTGGCCGTGATGCCATTTGATGATGAGGCGGACGCACTGGCACTGGCCAATGACAGCCGCTACGGGCTCTCAACCTACCTTTGGACTGGCAATCTCGGACGTGCGCATCGACTCGCCCGATCGTTTCAGTCGGGCATGGTCTGGGTGAACACCGAGATTTCACGCAACCTTTCGACGCCTTTTGGCGGCATGAAGGACAGTGGGATTGGTCGTGATGGTGGCGATTGGAGTTTCGATTTTTATATGGAAACTCGCAACGTCTGTATCGGACTGGATACCCATAAGATTCCAAAAATTGGGAGAGATTGAGGCCTATGATGCTGCCCGACAATCGCGCCCAGCGACCGAATATTCTGTTCATCACGACCGACCAGCAGCGAGCGGATTGCATCGGTTACGAGAATCCGCTGCTGCGCACGCCGCATCTGGATGCATTGGCTCGCAGCGGTACGCGTTTTTCGAACTGTATTGCTCCCAGCGTCGTTTGCCAGCCTGCGCGCGCTTCGATACTGACTGGGCAGTTACCGCTGACCCATGGCGTCTGGGACAACGGAGTCGATCTCGATCCGGCAGTGGGCCAGCAGGGTATGGCCGCGGCACTGGCCGCAGTTGGTTATTCGACGGCATTTTTCGGCAAGGCGCACTTCTCTTCGAAGAACACCTTTGCGCCAACGGGAACACCGGAATGCCGGCAGAGCGCGCCATCCTATCCGGATCACTGGTTCGGGCCCTACATGGGGTTCAATCATGTCGAGTTGGCTTCTCTCGGGAAGTTTCATCGCAATCGCCTGCAAAAGAGCGCGCCACCGATTCATCGATTCGAACATCGCTTCCTGGAGCATCCCAATGCCTTGGAGCTGTGGCAAACGAGCCTGACCGAAGGCAGCGGCGCCGCCCAGACATGGGACTCCGCCTTGCCCGCGGCGTGGCACAGCAGTGCCTGGGTGGCGGACCGGACGTTGGCGTTGCTTGAGCGGCAGCGATCTGCGAGCAAGCCATTTTTCGCCTGGGCCTCGTTTCCAGATCCGCACCATCCATTCGACTGTCCTGCGCCGTGGCATTCGATGTATCAGGCTGCCGATATGGAGCTACCCAAGCATCGGACGCTCGACCTCGAACGCCGGCCCTGGTGGCATCGGGCAGCGCTTGAGGGCAAACCACAGATCGCGGATCCGGAATTGGCAAAGTTTCGCCAGGAGGGCTTTAAAGTGCCTCCACAAAGTGATCGACAGTTGGCCGACATGATGGCGAACTACTACGGGATGATTTCGTTGGTTGACCACCAGGTCGGGCGGATCCTGGAAGGCTTGCAGGCTTCGGGACTGGCTGGCAATACCCTGATCGCTTTTGCCAGCGATCATGGTGACATGCTCGGTGATCATGGCTTGTATCTGAAGGGCCCCATGATGTACGAAGGTGTTCTTCGGGTTCCCCTGATCGTCAGTGGTCCCGGGGTGCCCGGCGGCCATGTTGTGGATACTCCCGTTTCGACGATCGACCTTGCGGCAACCTTTCTGGATAGCGCGGGTCTGCCATGTCCCAGCGAGCAAAGCCGCTCGCTGCACCCCGTGATGGTGGATGGGGAGCAACGCACTTGTGCCTGGAGCGAGTGGCATGTGCATCCCTCGCGCCTGGGTGTCGCCCTAAAACTGAACACCGTGCGAACCGCGCGATATAGCTATACGGTTGAATCGGGCTCGGGCGATGGTGAGCTCTATGACCTGCAGGAGGACCCGCATCAACTCCACAATCGATTCGACGATCCGGGCTGGCAAGTGATTCGCGAGGAGATACAGGCCTTGCTGCTGGCCAGGCCAGGTGTCTTGCGGGATACGCTTGCCGAACCGGTGGGGATGGCCTGATGCACTCGGAAACGGCTCGAGCCCTTGGCTCGACTCTCCTTCCCGGGATGTGTGCGATCAGCAATCGACTGGGGCGCTTGTTGATGCTGGCCTTGATTGCGACCGCAGCGATCACTGCCCACGCACGTTCTGCCGACGGGTTGGCTGGGAGCGCGCTCGGGACGCCTGCACCTCGGGTCTTGCTGGTGGGTTCTGGGCCGGCCGCTTCCGTGCAATCGGTCCCTGGTTTGGAGGCACCAGATGCCGCTTGTGCAGAGGCCCCAGCGGGCCTCGCACGGGTTCATGATTTGTTTGATGCGCAGGCAAACGCGCGAGATGCCCTGATCACGATTCGGCGCAATGCTCAGGATTGGAAGAATCTGCTGCTTCGGGGATCGAATGCGGCCGATCGTCAGACGATGCAACAGCGCTTCGAGACCCAGGCAAGCCTCTACGAAGCGCAATTGCTGCAGTTGCGAGGTCGACTGGCCCCATGGGCGTCCGAACTCGAGCGCGTGGACTTGCTGGAGCGCGAGCGGGTCAAGCTCTTCGAACGGTATCGATTGGCACTGGCGACTTACGGTGTGCAAACACTCGAGGCTGCCGCATTGGCCGATCGGGCAGTTCAGGGTGCCGATGTCGCGACATTCAGAACGCTCGAGCAAACGGTCGATGCATTGACAACGATGACGCGCTCGCAACTCGAAACCCTAAAGCAGTCTGTGGCCCGTTGTGTCGGCGGTCGTTCACGGCAACTCTAAGAGACGTCAGACAATGAGCACAACTCTCACGATCGTGGTCCCGTTCCCGCCGGGGGGTATCGACCTGATTTTGCGGCTCCTGTTACCGAGCATGGAACAGCGACTTGGGCAACCGATCCAGCTGATCAATCGTCCGGGCGGCACCGGGGCGCATGGCACTCTCGAGGTGGCGCAAGCCAAGCCTGATGGGCAGACCTTGCTCTTCGCATCGCAGGGACCATTGGTCTACCAGCCACAAGTGAACACGGTCGGTTACGACCCACTGCGTTCGTTCGTTCCGGTCTGTCGGCTGACCTGCACGCCAAGCGTTCTGATGGCGTCCGGGCGCAATCAATTCAGGTCGGTCGCAGATGTGGTGACGGCCGCAAAGGCGACGCCGGGAGGCGTTGTGTATTCGACCCCGGGGCCTGGGGGTTTGCCGCATGTGGGGATGGCCGCATTTGCGAATGTGATGGGATTGTCCTTGCAACATATGCCGATGGCCGGAGCTGCAGCGGCCATCGAGGCGCTCAAGAACGGGCAGGCGGACCTGATCGCTGAACAGCTGCCAACCGCAGTTGCGCTTGCGGGGCAGGGGGCACGCATCATTGGCGTATTCGCTCCCACTCGCCTCCCCGTGCTGCCAGATATTCCGACGATTGAGGAACAAGGGTGTGGCCTGAGTTTCCAGTCCTGGAATGCCTTGATGGCACCCGCAGGGACGCCCACGGCGACGCTTCAATGGCTGGGCGAAGCCTGTTTAGGGGCTCTGGTCGAACTGACCCCTGTCCTAAACGAGAAGATGGGGATGGACCCGGCGTACCTGGGCTCAGCACAAACCGCCGGATTCATTACGGTGGAGTTGGATCGCGCCCGCGAACTGACCCTTCGCAGTGGCCTCTCCAACCCGACCAGCAAGCCCTGACCGGCTGATTGATTGACCAAAGCAAACCCTACAGTTGATTCTAAATTTTAATTTTATTAATAACGGAGACATGATGCGATTTTCATTGATGACTACCCTCATGGGTGCAACAGTTCTTCTTGGTTCGCTGACGGCGCCTGCGATTGCGCAGGATTTCCCGTCGCGACCAGTCACACTAGTTGTGCCTTATCCGGCCGGTGGCGGTGCGGACATCATCGCCCGCATGTTGGCGGAGTCGATGAAGGCGCAACTTGGCCAGCCTGTCATTGTGACCAATCGCCCTGGCGGGCAGGGCACGATTGGAACAGCTGAAGTCCTGCGTTCTCCAGCCGATGGATACACGATAGTGCTCAGTGCAGTGGCTACGCTGACTGTTCAGCCACATCGGCAGGATCTACCCTACAACACGCCCGATGACTACGAGCCGATCATCAAGGCTGCAGATCTGCCCATGGTGCTCGCCGTGTTATCGAGTTCGCCCTGGAAGAGTGCCAAGGAGGCGATGGATTTCATTCGCGCCAATCCTGGAAAGATTCGTGTCGGTACGCCTGGTAACGGTTCCATCGGGCACTTGATCGTCGCAAGCGTCAATACGAAAGCTGGAGTCAAATTCGCGCATGTGCCATTTGCCAGTGGTGCGGAATCGATTCCTGCGCTACTCGGTGGTCACATCGAGGCGATCGTCGCGCATCCTTCCGAACTTCTTCCGCACGTCAGAGCCAAGACCGTGACGGTGCTTGGCACTTTTGAAGAGAAGCGAAATGCCGTGTTTCCCGATGCCCCCACTTTTCGGGAGTTGGGATACGACGTCGTAATGGGCGTCTACTATCCGGTGATCGGACCCAAGAATATGCCTGCTGATGTCAAGGCTAAACTGTTCAAAGCAACGAAGGCGGCAGTCGAAACGCCCGTGTTCAGCAGTCAGGCGAAGGAGCGGGGTTACATCCTCGATATCAAGGAGCCCGAGGCGTTCCGGAAGGAGCTCTGGAGCGCTTATCGAACCAATGACCTGATCGTCAAGGAATTGGGGTTGGGCAAAAAATGAATGCTCGATCGATTGGTTTGCTAACGGCTGCTTTCTTTTTGCTGCTGGGTAGTGCACAGGTCTTCCTCTCGCTGCGCCTTCCGGGTGGGCTCGGGATCAGCGCGGCAGAGCCTGGTCCTGGGCTGTTCCCCGCCGTTGTCGGCACACTGATGGCGGTGGCTGCCAGTATCCATCTACTGCAGACGGTCATGACGCGCGGTGATGCAGAAGACCCGGTTGCACGCAACCCGATCGATATCATTTTTCTGATTGGTACTTTGTCCGCCTACATCCTGTTACTCCCGCGAGCGGGATTCCTGGTGTCGGCATTTCTGCTGCTGCTGGGCACGTTATCGATTTTTGGGATGCCAGGGCTTATCCGTCGCGCGGTAACGTCCGCCCTGATGACCGGTATTTCGTATCTCATCTTTACCCAGGCCCTTCGGGTAAACCTGCCTGCTCCGACCTGGTTCTCCTGACATGAATGCGTTCGAAGGTCTCGCGTTTGGGTTTTCGATTGCTCTGCAGTGGCCCAACTTACTTGCCTGCTTTGCAGGGGTTCTGATCGGTACGGTCGTTGGGGTATTGCCAGGGATTGGCCCGATCGGTGCGATGGCCTTGCTGCTTCCGGTGACCTACTCGATGTCGCCAGCTGGGGCATTGATCATGCTTGCAGGTATTTACTACGGATCGATGTACGGGGGATCAACCACTTCGATTCTATTGAAGGTTCCAGGCGAGGTCTCATCCGTCATCACGACTCTGGATGGCTATGAAATGGCCCGCCGTGGACGCGCCGGTGCAGCCTTGTTTGTCGCAGCGATCGGATCTTTTGTCGCTGGATCGGTCGGTATCCTGGGCCTGGCATTTCTTGCGCCCTTGCTGGCGTCGACAGCACTGCGCTTTGGTCCCCCAGAGTTCTTTTCCCTTTGTGTACTCGGGCTTTTGGTGCTTTCACGACTGACGGGTTCATCCCTCGTGCGTGCCGCCGTCATGGTGGCACTGGGCCTTGCGCTGAGTACCGTCGGGATGGAGCCCATGTCGGGTGTGGCGCGTTTTACCTTTGGATCTCTAGATCTCGCGCAGGGTCTGGAACTGGTGCCGATCGCGATTGGTCTTTTTGGCGTCTCGGAGCTTCTCGCTGCCGCACACGATAAACTGAACGCTGAGCGACCACTGCCGGTCCGATTGCGCGAGCTGTTGCCCACCCTTGCTGAATGGAAGCGATCGCAATGGCCGATCGTCCGTGGGTCTGTGCTCGGATTTTTGTTTGGGTTGATCCCTGGACCAACCGCGATCATCGCGACCTTCAGCTCCTACGCGCTCGAGCGCAAGCTATCAAAGCATCCCGAAGAATTTGGCCAAGGTGCCATCGAGGGGGTAGCGGGGCCAGAGAGCGCCAATAATGGTGCGGCGCAGGGTGCCTTCATCCCTCTGCTCGCGCTGGGGATTCCGTTTGCTCCGGCGTCTGCGATGTTGCTGACCGCATTGCTCATCCATGGCGCACAGACAGGCCCTTTGCTGATGACGAACAGTCCAGAGATTTTCTGGGGCGTGACCTCCAGCATGTATGTGGGCAACGTCATGTTGTTGCTCCTCAATCTGCCGATGATCGGCGTGTTTGTTGCGCTCTTGCGGTTACCTCCCTACTTCATTTCCAGTCTGGTGACGCTTCTGTGCGTCGTCGGTACTTACGCGATTTCGAACAGCCTGCTCGATTTGTGGGTTTTGCTCGCAAGCGGGATCGTGGGCTACGGGCTACGTTGTCTCAAGTTTGAGCCGGCGATCCTGCTGATGGCGCTTGCCCTGGGGCCCATCCTGGAGCGCTCGTTTCTGCAGTCCCTGTTCTTGACGCAGGGCAATCTGGTGGAAATTCTGGAACGACCGATCGCTGGGACCATGTGTGTGATTGCGGTGTTGGTTCTTCTGCAACCTATCTACCAGTGGCTGAAGTCGGTCAGGCAGTCGCCCGTTCGTGCGCCTGTCTAGACGTTCGAGCTGCAACCCGGATCAACCTACCAAGCGATTGCGAGAATCCATGCTCGATGCCACGAAAATTCAGGAACTTGCGCTCCAACTCCAGCAAGCAAGGGCGACCCGAAAACCGATACGCCAGTTTTCCAAGAGCTATCCGGATATGGACCTGCAGGATGCTTATTCGGTCCAGCGGGCCTGGGTTGGACTCGAGTGCGCGCAGGGACGCGTGGTCAAGGGACGTAAGATCGGATTGACCTCGAGGGCATTGCAGCAGACCTTTGGAGCCAGCGAACCGACCCACGCGCCGCTGATGGACGATATGTTTCTGGCCGAAGGTGGCGACCTGTCACTCGGACATTTTAATGCGCCGCGCATTGAGGCGGAATTGGCCTTCGTCTTGGGTAAACCGCTTAAAGGTCCGGGTGTCAGCTTGTTCGATGCACTGGATGCGATCGCCTTTGTCACACCCGCGATCGAGTTGATCGACGCGCGGATGGAATTGGTGGATGCGCAGACTCGTGGCGCACGAACCGTGGTTGATCAGGTGTCTGATTTTGCTGGGTGCGCTGGAATCATCGTAGGTGGGCGTCCCATGCGCCCAGCCGAGCTGGACCTGACGCGCGTCGGAGCGATCGTCTTCAAGAATGGCACTATTGAAGAGACCGGCTTGTCTGCTGCGGTACTCAATCATCCGGTTCATGCTCTTGCCTGGCTCGCCAATTGTCTGGCTGCGGATTCCGAGTACTTGCAAGCCGGGGAACTGATTCTGGCCGGCGCGTTCACCCGGCCGATGCCCGTGGCTCCGATGGACACGATCCATGTCGACTACGGACCGCTGGGCAGCATCGCTTTTCGCTGCGTCGCCCAGCGTCCCGACTGAATCGCCTAGTTCAGTTCAGTAACGAACTGTGCGCCCGAGCGGCGCACTTTTTTCAGCTTGACCAGCCAGTCGCCCTCGGGTTCACGGTAACCCAGCGGGACGAGGACGACGCTGCGTAGCCCGCGCGAGCCGAGATCCAGAATCTGATCGATCGCCTTCGGGTCAAAGCCCTCCATGGGCGTGCTGTCAACTTCTTCAAAAGCAGCTGCAATCAGTGCTGCGCCCAGTGCGATATAGGCCTGTTTCGCCGCATGCTGAAAATTGGTCTCGGCATCCCGCGCCGGGTAGGTCTTGAGCAACTGCTGGCGATAGTTCTCCCAGCCCTCATTGACTGAGTCGCGCACGGTGTTTGTCAAATCAAACATCATGTTGATGCGCTCCGGGGTGTAGTGATCCCAGGCCGCGAAGACCAGTAAATGGGAGCAATCCGTGATCTGCTGCTGATTCCAGGCTTTCAGCTTGATTTTCTCGCGAAGCTCCTTGTTCTTGACCACAATGATTTCAAACGGCTGCAGGCCGCTCGAGGTGGGGGCCAGACGCGCTGCCTCGATGATTCGGTCCACCTTGTCTTGGGGCACCGGTTTGGCAGGATTCATTTTCTTGGTGGCGTAGCGCCACTTCAGAGTTTCGAGGAGTGCAGTCATGTTTGGCGATTTTATATAAAAAAGAGAACGACATTTTAGCATAACAGCGTCGACATTTTGTACCGTTCGGTCCAGAATGAGGATATGGGACGAGTGGTTACCTTCAGTCGAGTGATCGTCAGAGACCAGGCGCTGGTGATGTTCTGGCGCAGAGGCTTTCAGGCGACTTCCGTGGCTGACTTGCTGGAGACCATGGGAATCGGTCGGGGTAGCTTTTACGCCGCGTTCGGGGATAAACGCAGTCTCTTCATCGAGTGCCTCGATTTGTTTGCGCAGCGCACGCAGGCATCTGTTCTGCAGGCCCGTACCGAACTGCCGCCGATCGAGGCCCTGGAGCGATTTTTCGAGCGGCAGTTCATCGCGTCAGAAAGGCGGGTCTCAAGCCATGCCCACAGGGTATCCGGGCGCTCCGGGCCATTCGATGGGCCGGGACTCAGCAGAGCGGCCTGGGGCTGCATGCTGGTCAACACGATTCTCGAAATGGCCGATGTGGACGATGAACTGAGTGCTCGTGCGAGCCGCCATCTTGACGCGATTCAGTCGATTTTTGAGCGCTACCTGCTGGAGGCGCCCTGCGCACCTGCGCTCGCCCGGGAATTCGCTGCGCTCCTGATGCTCATCAATGAGGGCGTACGAGTTGCCAGCCGTCGCCGCGCGCCATCGGAAGATCAACTCGGTCCGATTCGGACCACCTTTCAGCTCCTCCGGAGGGCAATCGCATGACAAGCTTATTGAGGCTGACCGACAAGAAATTCTGCGAAGTGGATGGACGCCGCCTCGCCTATATCGAGGTTGGCACGGGCTCGCCGATCGTGCTGTTGCATGGCAATCCGACTTCGAGCTATCTGTGGCGTCATGTGATTCCGCCGTTGCTGGATCAGGGCCGGGTGATCGTGCCGGACCTGATCGGTCATGGTGATTCCGACAAGCTCCCGGCCTCCGAGGGGCCAGAGCGTTACCGCTTCGAGGTGGCTTACGCCTACCTCGACAAACTCTTGCGCGCCATTGGGGCCGATCAGAACGTGACCCTGGTCTTGCATGACTGGGGAAGTGCGCTGGGATTTCACTGGGCGAGCTTGCATCCCAGCCAGGTCCGAGCGATCGCCTACATGGAGGGAATCGTGATGCCGTTGCCTTCCTGGGACGATTGGCCCGCGCAGGCACGCGGGATTTTTCAGGGATTTCGCTCACCCAAGGGTGAAGACCTCATCCTCAAGCGCAATCTGTTCATTGAAGGCGTCCTGCCGAGTTCGATTCTGCGCAAGCTTACGGACGAGGAGATGGCGAGTTATCGCGCACCGTTTACGGTCGAGGCAGATCGCCAGACCATGCTGAACTGGCCCCGCCAGATTCCGATTGCCGGCGAACCCGCCCATATCGTTGCGCTGGTTCAGGCGTATGCCGACTGGTTGAGTCAGAGCCCCCTACCCAAGCTTTTCGTGAATGCGGAGCCAGGTTCAATTCTGGTCGGCGCCCAACGCGAATTCTGCCGAACTTGGCCAAATCAGACCGAAGTGACTGTCCGGGGTTCGCACTTCATTCAGGAAGATTCGGGTGCAGAGATTGGACGCGCGGTCGCGTCCTGGATGTCTGCGATTGCATAAAACAAGATTTTTCAAGGAGACCGTTGTGAGTGATATTCCCGTATTTCTGCTGGCTAATCTGGTGGTCGATGATGCTGTCGGTTATCGCAACTACGAAAAAGGATTTTTCCCGATTTTGAAACGATTCGGTGGGGAATTCATAACCTATGATGACCAGCCGCATACGTTTGAAGGCATAGCACCACCGCCTGGGCGAATGGTCATGCTGAAATTTCCTTCCGAGGCGGTGGCCAAGGCCTGGTTCGCTGATCCTGACTATCAGACCTTGTCTGAGCATCGCCGCACCAGCACGCAACTCAAGTTTCTGACGATGGTGCGCGGTATGGCGCCAAGGGGGTGAGGAAGTCTCACCGTACTGGAAACCCGCACGACTGATCAAGCGCCCATGGCAGTCAGGCGCCGCTTGTGTTCAGGCGCCTGCGGTGCAAGCGCGCCGGCGATTCTCGCGAGCACTCCGCAGGGAGCGTGTCTGCCTGATCAGTCCTCGAACACGCGGGCGATCATTCGGTGAAAAGACCCCCGTAGACCTTTCGGAGTTCGTTCTTCTGAACTTTTCCCGTGCCCCCGACAGGTAGCGAGTCAACAAACACGACGTC
>Ga0114975_10002815_pt1 | contig 11819 bp, 7 predicted proteins | sample S_130626_EF_Meta_FD_87031 | JGI IMG/M metagenome (GOLD analysis project Ga0114975, IMG submission 87031) | Freshwater microbial communities from Lake Simoncouche, Canada to study carbon cycling - S_130626_EF_MetaG | ecosystem: Environmental > Aquatic > Freshwater > Lake | place: Lake...
CGGAAACGTGGGAATCGGTAATACTGCACCTGCTTCTAAATTGGTTGTTTCAGGAAACGTTGATTTTAGAACAGCCAATATTTTACTTGACGGTGTTGTTTCTGGTGGTTTCTATAAAGGTAATAATTCGAACTCAATTAACCAAGCAGCAGCAGGTAATATTTTCCGTGTCAATTCGAACACCTTGACAGCAAGTGTGACATTTGCAGCAGGTGAAAATGGAACAGCGACAGGTCCTGTCGCCATAAATACAGGTGTATCACTAATAATTTCAACAGGAGCGAGAGTAAGCATAGTATGAGCACTTTATCAGTCACAACAGTCACAACAGGTCTTTCTACGACCGATCTGACTTTAAACACAGCAAATACCGGAGCGGGTGATATTGTTATTCAATCTGATGGATTGGGTATGGTGTTGTCGGGCAATTCGACATCAAACACAGTTGATATTGCACCAAATGGTCATGTTGTAATAGCAAATACTACAGTTAATACTTTTGTGTTGACTTCTGCTGGAGCATTAGGATTAGGAACTTCTACACCTATTGGTAGCGGATATAAATTACATACTTACGGGTCAGTTCCAGGTATTGCTATTCAAACAAGCACTGCTGATGGCGGAGGCGGAGGCGGTTGGATTGACTTTTTAACAGCGGGTAGCGTAGTACAAGGAAACATCTATTACGATCAGAACGCGGGATATATGGAGTTTGGCACTGCTGCAAATGGTGTGTCACACTCGCCGCGTATGCGTATCGACGCCGCAGGTAACGTATCTGTAACATCTAATAACCTCATAATCGGAAGCACATATACAATTGCTCCAACTGGTTATATGTATCTTCCTAACGGGTTAAAGATAAACTGGGGATTTAGCGCAGCAAATAATACAACAGGAAATGCCACATTTTCTTCTGCATTTGCTAGTGCGTGTTATGGAGTTATGACTTCAGGTGCAAACTCATTAGGTAACACATCATATGTCACTGGAGTAAATACGACAGTAGCACAAATTCGATCATCATCCGCTACCGCCGCCCTCGGAAACGTTTATTATATAGCATATGGAGTTTAATATGAGCATTACATTTACGAGAGCTTATTCAAGAGCAACAGTCATTAAAACTGATGATGGATTGCAAGATGTCATCACTTCTGTGTATTGTGCAGTATATGCAACAGATGATGAAACAGGAATTAGAGAATCTATGGGTTCAGTGATTAATCTCAATCCTCCACAACCTTCTCGGTTCATACCATTTGAACAAATAACTGCAGAACTTTTAGATAGTTGGATTATGCCAAAAAATCAATACGTTGAAATGGAATCTAAATTAGTGAATGCAGTAAATTTGAAATTGAATCCTCCCGTTGTTATTAAAGAATTGCCTTTTGCATAAATAAAAGAAAATAGCCTCGGGGAAAGGGAACCAGAATGGCAGATAAAGATTTCGTCGTTAAGAACGGTCTTGTAGTAAATACCAATGCATTAGTAGTTGATGGATCAACCAATAAAGTTGGTGTTAACACAGCATCGCCAGACGCTGCGTTCTCTGTAGTCGGCACTGCAAATGTGACAGGTAATGTCACATTCTCATCTAATTTGTCGGTTAATGGAAACACATACATCAATGGTAGATTTGAAGTAAATAATAACGCATACATTGATAAGAAGTTGTATGTCGGTAATACACAAACAATGATTCAGGACCTGCCTACAATCATTCAAGCAGTTGATAATTTCAACGGGTTTGTTATGATCAGTTCTCAAAACTTGTCAAAATTAGATGACGCATGTGCCGACCTTATCACATATGCTGACAATACAAACGGACTATCACACTTCAATGATGTGGGTATCAATAACTCTAGATTTGACGGTACGATCCATAGAGTTAGTGCGAATACTCTATCAGATAGTTTTGTATTAGGTGAGACAATATTTCAGAGAAATAATGCCGGCGCAAATATTGCTGTCGGTATTTTGCGTGATAGAACAGTTATTAATGCTACTTCAAGATCGCTTAAAATATCTATTCAAGAATCTGATGGCTTAAAAACAACGTTAGGTGCTCCGCAATACACTAATACTGCGGGTGCAAACTTGAGTCTTCGTGGTGTAACATCCGGCGTAAATTCTAGTGTTCTAGTTGCCGTAGGATTCTTTGAGAGTGATGGCGTATCAGGTGCATACTCAAGAAGAAACTTCCCATTCACTATTGGTCGTCGTGGTGACGGTTATTTGTATAACGCAAACTCTGCATTGAGTATCGGCACAACTGGCGGCGGTATGAGAACCGATGAACAGACTATATCTGTTTCATTTATCAGCGGCGCAAATCAAATCACATTGTCTAGCGGCAATACTGATCTGATGTATTCTGAAATGATTGTAACTGGAACAGGAATTCCGGTCGACGCATACATTACTTCTATTGCTAATTCAATTACTTTCAATTTGTCAAAACCTACAACTGCTGGATCATCAGGTGCTTATACTGTAAAAGACCCATACTATGATATATCAGGAAATCCTATTATATTCCACGTAGGCGGAATGACTGCCAATGACGAAATTGCACGATTTGTAGGTAATGGTAACTTTGTTATTGGTCCTAATACGACTTCTCGCGCAGACAAATTTACGGTTGCGGGCACTGCAAACATCACAGGTAATGTTGCATTCGGCAATAATTTAACTGTTGCAGGCAATGCGGCAGTAACAGGTACTGTAAATGCATCTGCGGTATTGGTTGGCGCAAATGTTGCACTGAATACTTCAGCTGTTCAAGTTGGCAACACAATTGCGAATCTTGTCGCAAATTCAATTTTAGTTAAAGTTGCAAATAGCACATCAACTGCAAACTTGACACCTGCTGATTTGAAAATCGGTGCTACGACTGTTGTAAATTCTACACAAGTAACTGCAACAACACTTGTTGGCAATTTATCAGCTTCATATGCGAACATCACAGGTCAGGTCAACACCGCAACCTTGTATGCTGCGACTTCTGCTAATATCGCATCAGCGGTGCAGGCGAATGCGACTGGCATTTATACAACGGGTTCAGTTAATGCTGCATCATATAACGTAGGAACATCATTTACAGCAAACAGCACTGTCGTTAATGCTGTGTCGTATTATTCTGGCACATTGTTTGTTGCTAATACTACAGTAATTAATGCGACACATCTTGTCGGCGCAACATGGGCTGCACCTTTAGTTTTAGTTAGCACAACTGCTAATGGCGCTTCACTGACCTATGCCAATGTATCAGGACAGGTTAATACTGCCACATTATATGCAACAACTTCAGCAAATATCGCATCCGTTGTTCAAGCAAACTCAACTGGTATGTTTACAACTGCAACTGCTAACGCATTGAACTTTACCGCAGGTGCAGGTTTTGGAGCTGTAACAGCAGGTATGGTAGCCAACTCAGGAACTGTTGGTGTTTCTACAAGTGCAACAGCAAATGCTAAAGTGACTGCAGCGTTAATTCAAGTAGCAACAAACCTGAGTATTGCTAACCTCACAGCAGTTGATTTGAAAATTGGTTCTTCAGTAGTTAATTCTTCAATAATCGCTGTAGGTTCAAACGTTTCGTTAAATACTTCTGCGATGTTTATAGGAAATACAATAGCAAATGCGGTTGTTAATTCTACATTAATTCAAGTTGCGAATGATACAAATATTGCAAATCTAACACCTATTGATTTGAAATTTGGCGGCACAACTGTTGTAAACACAACACAAGTAACCGCAACACTTTTTGTAGGTAATGTTTCAGGTTCATATGCAAACATTACAGGTCAAGTCAATACTTCTACCTTATTTGCAACAACTAGCGCTAACGTAGGTGCTAACGTCCAATTAACAACTAGCCAATTATCAGTGGGTAATAGCATTGTAAATACAAGCCATACATCTGCATTGATGCAAATCGCAAACACCATCACAATAGCTAACGTTAGTGCTGCGGGTATTCAGGCTTATACAAACTCAACAGTTAATTCAACTGTTACGGCATCTCTTGTTCAAGTTTCAAATAGCACATCAACAACTAATGTTACTGCATTAGGTATTCAAGCGTATACAAACTCAATAGTTAATTCAACTGTTACGGCATCTCTTGTTCAAGTTTCAAATGCATCATCAACCGCTAATTTGACAGCAGCTGATTTGAAAATTGGTGCAACAACTGTTGTGAACAGCACACAAGTAACAGCAACACTTCTTGTAGGTAATGTTTCAGGTTCATATGCAAACATTACAGGTCAAGTTAATACTGCTACTCTGTATGCAGCAACTTCTGCTAATATTGCGTCAGCAGTTCAGGCAAATGCAACTGGTGTTTATACTACTGGAACAATGAATGCTGCATCACATACTGTAGGGACCGCATTTACAGCCAATGCAACTGTCGTTAACGCAGTTTCATATTATTCAGGTACATTGTTAGTCGCAAATACTACAGTAATTAATGCGACACATCTTGTCGGCGCAACGTGGGCTGTTCCTTCAATCCTAGGTTCTGCGACTGCTAATGGCGCTTCACTTACCTATGCTAACGTATCAGGACAGGTTAATACTGCCACATTATATGCAACTACAACTGCAAATGTCGGTGCTAATGTTCAATTAACAACTAGCCAGTTGTTTGTGGGTAATAGCATTGTAAACACCATTCATACATCCACTCTGATGCAAGTTTCAAATAGCACTACGATTGCAAACGTAACTGCCGCAGGTATTCAGGCTTATACAAACTCAACAGTTAATTCAACTGTTACGGCATCTTTATTGCAAGTTTCAAACAGCACATCAACTGCTAATTTGACAGCAGCTGATTTGAAAATAGGTTCTACTGTTGTAAATTCAAGTCAAGTTACTTCCACATCATTTGCAGGTAATACTGCAACTATTAGCGGAAATTTATCTTCTGGTAACACTGCGATAACAGGGTCATTAACTGTAAGCACTAACGTTGCTACAATCGGCAACAGCGTTTATTTCACATCTGGCGGCAACGTAGGGTTTGGTAACACTACACCAAATGCTAAATTGCAAGTTACGGGTGATGCTAATGTCAGCGGTAATTTGGTAATTGGAGGCAACTTCACTGTTGTTGGGACATTCACAACTGCAGGTACCACAACAGCTAGCGGCGATTTTGTTCCTTCTACAAATAATTCATTCAGTTTAGGTAACACCACTTTAAGATGGGCTAACGTGTATGTGAATAACGCAATTATGAATTTAGCTAATGCAGTCAATTTTATCGGTACAACTGTAAATGCTACTGCAAATATTTCTGTAGGTGCGAATGTAGTTGCAAATTTGACTACGGTCAAAGTCGGTGACGCTACAAATTATTCTATAATGTCAAATTCTATTGTTGAAACTACTGGTAACGTTTATCTTGCTACTGGTGTTGTTATTGTTGGTACAAACGTGACCATGAATACCACCACAATGAAGATTGGTAATAGCATTGCAAATACAATTGCAAATTCGATTGTTATTAGAATTTCAGATTCTGCTACAAACGTAGCAGCAAACTTGACTCCGACAGGATTATGGTTCGGCAATAGTTCAGTGAATGCTATTATAAATTCCTCAGCATTTACTGGCACTGCATATAATTCAGGGAACTTGAACAATCAACCTGCATCATATTATCTAAATGCAACCAATATTAATGCAGGCACCATAGGTGCAACATATCTTCCGACAGGTAATTCTACAACTATCGGCGGTTTGCAGATTGTTGATTCCGTAACCAATACTTCTATAACTATAACAGCAACTGCAAATAACGTAAAAGCGGCATATGATCGTGCTGCTACAGCATATTCAAATGCTGTCGCTAATGCTGCTTCAGATGCTAGTGCTAAAGCAGCGACAGCATTTTCTAACGCAGTTGCTAATGCTGCATCATATACCGATAGTCGTATTATTGACTCTGTGACAAATAACTTTATTACCTTTGCCGCATCTGCGAACAGCGTCAAAAATGCTTATGATCGTGCTATTGATGCTAATACTAGAGCTGCTTCAGCGCAAACTGCTGCTACTTCAGCATATTCAAATGCAGTGACATACGCAGATGGTCGTATTATTGACTCTGTGACAAATAATTCCATTACTTTTGCTGCATCAGCAAACAGTGTCAAAAATGCTTATGATCGTGCTATTGATGCAAATACTAGAGCTACTTCAGCACAAACTGCTGCTGTTGCTGCTTATTCAAATGCTATTGCATACTCAGGTAATGCAGCATTAGCATTCACAAACGCTGTATCATATGTGAATGGTTTAAGAGTTGACTCGGTTATCAGTACTAGCGTGGATTCAATACCAACGTCAAACACAGTTAAGAATGCTTATGATCGTGCTATTGATGCTAATACTAGAGCTGCTTCAGCGCAAACTGCTGCTGTTGCTGCATTTTCAAACGCTGTTGCGAATGCTGCATCAGATGCGTCAACAAAAGCAGCAACCGCATTTTCTAATGCAGTTGCGAATGCTATGGCTAATGTTTCTGCAAACTATGCAGCATTAGCAGGTGCAACTTTCACTGGTGCCGTCAATATTTCAAACAACCTTGTAGTGACCGGTAACTTGATTGTCACGGGTACTACATTCTCAGCAAATGTCACCAACCTAGATGTTACTGATAAAAATATCACTGTGGCTAAAGGTGTAGCAACTGCTGCACTTGCTGACGGTGCAGGTATCACAGTTGACGTAGCAAATGCTACATGGAATTACAACAATTCTACATTATCATGGCAATCAAACGTTGCTATAACGCCAGCTACAAATAATAATCTAGGTTTTGGCACAGCAGGACTTGTATGGTCTAATGGACATATAACTAATGTTTATTCAACTAATATCAATGCAACAACAATAGGTGCAACTACTTTAGTAGGTAACGTTTCTGCAGGTTATGTTAACGCAACCGGACAAGTTAATACAGGGACATTCTTTGCAACAACAAGTGCTAATGTCGGCGCTAATGTGCAAATGACAACTACTACGATCAAAGTAGGTAATACCACATTATCTACTACCAATGCAATCTTTGGCGGTACGGTTGCTGCTAATGGCGGCATAGGATCTGCAGGTCAAGTATTGATGTCTGGCGCAGGAACTAATGCGTATTGGCAAACAATAGGTAACGGCACTGTGACATCAGTTGCTTCTGCTAACGGTATTGGCGGCGGTACAATTACAGGAACTGGTACACTATATGTCGTTGCCAACAATGGTATAGTATCGAACACAACTGGTGTATGGGCTGCTGCTGCAAATGGTATTTCAGTTGATGTATCAGGTATCAATGTTAAACCTAATACGGGTATAGTATCGAACACAACTGGTGTGTTTATAAACAGTACATATATTGCAAGTATTTCTGCAAATAACGCATCATTCCTAGGAACTGTTGCTGCTGCATCATATGTTCAAAACACAGATTCTAGAACCTTATCGGGTAATCTAATTATATCTGCGACTTATTTCAACCCATCTGCAAATACTATACTGTTAGGAAATTCAACACAGCGTTGGGTATTGTCGGCTAATACTGGCGATTTTAGTGGCGCAGTAAATGCTGCATCACTTACAGTTGATGGCGGTATTATAACTGCTATAAACTATAGTGGAACTTCACAAATAAGACTTAGTTATGCTGCAGGAACTAAAGCATCACCTACAGCTGTTTCTACACAATCGGCTTTAGGTTCTGTATATGGGCAGGCATATGATGGGACTACATACCGATCTGCAGGTCAGATCGGCATATACTCTGATGCTGCTGTTAGCTCTACATCAAGTCCTGGATTTATACTTTTTGCAACGAGTAATACTGATACAATCACCCCAACAGAGAGAATGCGTATTACCTCTGGCGGTAACGTAGGCATCGGGTTTGTAAACCCGTCTTATAAGCTTTCAGTCTCGGGTGACATGTATGCATCAGGAAACTCCATTGTTGTGGGAACAGTAAATGCCGCTGCTATAAACCTAACTGGTCAAGTAAATACTACTACATTCTTTGCTGCAACCAGCGCAAATGTTGGCGCTAATGTTCAATTAACAACTACTCAATTATCTATTGGCAGTATTAGTGCTTCATCAAATGGTTCAGTTTTAACTAACAATAGTTTAACCCTAGGTAATAGTTCTGTTAATAGTACTATAAATTCTACTGTATATACTGGCACTGCTACCAATGCGGCATATCTAGGATCTATTGTTGCTGCGTCATATGTAACAAATAACGGAATTCAAACAGTATCTAACAAGACATTATTAGCTCCCACCTTTTCAAATAATATTTCCCTAGGCGCGCAAGGTGTTGGATCTGTAGGTCAAGTATTGATGTCTAATGGAGCATTTAATAATGCGTATTGGGCAACCCTGACAGGCGGCGCATATTACAAGGGTAACCAAGGAAATATTGGCGCAGTTGCTGATAAGGGCAATTTATACAAAATAAATAGTAATACACAAACAGTTAGCGTCACTATTGATGCCGGCGAAAATGCACTAACAGCAGGACCTATGGTGATTGCTACAGGATATAATTTAACAATAAGTGATGGCGGAAGGGTGGTAATCGTTTAATGTCTAGCTTAACAACAACTACAATCAATACTGGCAGCGGAACAACTGACCTAACTATGATGACAGGCAATAGCAGCGCGTCTGCTATTGTTCTTGCGACTAATGGTACTATAAAGCTGAAAGCAAATTCGACATTAAATGCTATCTCAATCAGTACTACGTCAATTACAACAAATACCGCTACATTTGTTGCTAATGGCAATTTCACTGCATCAGGTAATATCGGCGGTGTTAATATTGTTGCATCAGGTAATGTCACAACAGGTGGGACAATTTCTGCTAATGGCGGAGTTGGAACTGCAGATTATTTGCTAACATCAGGAGCAACTACCAATGCGTATTGGAGTAGCGTCGGATCAGCTATTTCAGGACAAGTTGCAGGTGATCTAGGAACGTATATTTGGGGGCTGCCGAATAACACGACAGCATACAATATAGGTGATCCTATTGCAGGCAGTTTACTTTTGCCGACAGGTGCTCAAAATAACGATGGTGCACCTGCTACTTCACGCACCTCAGGCACAGGTACTGCGTTAAGTGGAACATGGCAATGTATGGGAACACGGACATTAGCTTCAGGTTCATTGTCATATAACGCAACTTTATGGTTAAGGATAGCTTAATATGAATTATAGAAATGCAAAACATATTTTGAACAATCGAATTGATTGCGAAATTGAACATCCTTTTTTCGGATGGATACCTTTTACTTGTGATCCTAATGATTTAAGTGCAAAATTCAATACTGCTGAATTGTATAATATAATGTCTAATGATATTAATACATTGCCTTATGTTTATCCTACTCAAGAAGAACTTGATGCAATACAGGCAAATTTGATCAGAGAAACCAGAGATAATATTCTAACAGGAACAATAGATCCATTGGTTTCAAATCCTTTGCGTTGGGGTGAATTGAATGCAGAAAAACAAGCAGAATGGATTGCGTATCGTCGTGCTTTATTAGATGTGCCGCAACAAACAGGATTTCAGAATCAAGTTGTATGGCCAACAAAACCATCTTGAAAACATTATAAGGAATAAATCATGTCAACTTTACAAGTAGCGAACGTTTATTTAGAATCGACAGGTAACAATCGAATCCAGTATGCGGGTTCGAATAGCTATACATTATATGCTGGCGGTATTGGAACATTAGCAGTTAATACTACAGCACTAGCAGTCACTGGAGTTGCTGCTATTAGTGGCAATACAACCACGACAAATATTACTGCATCTGCAAATGTTAATATGGCAGTAGCAAATGTTACATCAAATACTTTAACATTAGGAACAAGTTCAATCACTGCAAATGGTTATTCTAGATTACCTAATGGATTATTAATGCAATGGGGTAACTTATTGGCAAATGCTTCTACACCTGCTATAAACTTCCCAACTGCTTTTGCAGCAGGTTCACCGTGGTCAATATCTGCGACAGCAAACATTGCTGGCGGCGCGGGTGTAGGAATTTATGCATATAATACTACTACAGCGACAATTCGAACCACTATCACTGGATCTAACGCTTTTGTTACTTGGATTGCAATTGGTATATAAAGTGAGTATTAAACTATGTCAGAATTAAAAGTAAACACAATAGAATCAAATAACACCCTGACAGCAAATAGTTTAACTGTTGGCAATGTTACTATTAATGCTACGGGTATCACAGCACCAACTTATGTCATCAATACCTCTGCAGTCGCAATAGGTAACTCATCTGCTAATGTTATTATTACAGCAAATTCTAGCGTGAATTTTGTAGTAGTCAATAATGCACCTAATGTGTTTCCGAATCCACTTGACATATATGAATGGGCAAGCGCTGCGACACTAAGCAATTGCTTAATCTCTAGAGATACTACCATAGAGAATTCTCCCGCAGGTGGCTCTCCATTCAAAATTGTTCCGACAGGTACTGACCCACATTTTGGCACATATAATTCAAACACATGGAATTTAGCTACTACTGCTAATAATGATATATGGAAAATTTCAGGATATGTTCGGGCTAATGGTGATATAACTCTAGCTGCTGCTCAATTTTTATTGCCCCTTCCTGCAAATTCTAGCGGTAATTATGGTACTGCAGGAATTGCAAATGCCTTTCCTAGTGCGACTTTAATAGGTAATACATGGACATATTTTGAAAAAATATTTCAAATTAATGGTAATGCAAATACTGCATATATTCAAATAAGACCTGATGGGCCTGATTCAGGATTGAATGATTTATGGTATGATGGTTTGTCATTGCAAAGAGTCTTTTCGAACACAATTCCTACTGAAACTGTAAACACCCAATTATTCACTGCTAACGGAACATGGACTAAACCATCATGGGCAACTGACGGCAAAGAGCTTGTCATTGTTCATATGTGGGGTGGCGGCGGAGGGGGCGGTTCTGGTCCAGGTGGTCAATCATCCGGTGGCGGTGGTGCATTTGTTTACGGATATTTTATTGCAAATAATCTAAGCGCAACGCAATCAGTAACAGTAGGTTTAGGTGGCGCACAGTCAGCGGGCGGTGCTGCTGCTAATGGAACTAATTCTTCTTTTGCAAATTTAACTGCTTATGGCGGACAGGGTGTATGGTCAACTGGTGCAGCGGGCGGCGGTGGCGGATGGCTAAGCACCGGTACTACAAATAATCAAGAAGGTGGCGATCCGCTTGGAGGATCTAATACTGCAGGATCATCACCAGATTCAACTTTCGGTGGTGGATATGGTGCAGGAAATATCACTCGTAGCGGGCAGAGTATTTATGGCGGCGGCGGCGGAGGTTTGACAACATTTTTCTCAGGTGCAAATAGTGTTTACGGCGGAGGTGGAGGAGCAGGACATGCAAGTATGACAAATGGCAAATCCATTTTTGGCGGAAATGGCGGGACTGCTACGGTTGCTGCGTCAATCCCTGGCGGCGGAGGTGGAGGAAATGCTACTTCAATCGGTGCAGGTGCTCGCGGAGAAGTTCGTGTTTACACTTTAAGGATTGTATCATAAATGTCAACAGTTAATGTATCAACAATTTATACTGAGTATGTCAATGCGACAGGTAATGTGTTTATAGGTAGTGTGACTGCTAATGTTGCATTAAGAAGTAATAATTCTATTACTGTCGGTTCTAATGTTTTCATGAACTCATCATATATCTCAGTAAGCAATTCTGCAGGTAA
>Ga0114975_10002816_pt1 | contig 11816 bp, 7 predicted proteins | sample S_130626_EF_Meta_FD_87031 | JGI IMG/M metagenome (GOLD analysis project Ga0114975, IMG submission 87031) | Freshwater microbial communities from Lake Simoncouche, Canada to study carbon cycling - S_130626_EF_MetaG | ecosystem: Environmental > Aquatic > Freshwater > Lake | place: Lake...
CAGAGACACCTGTTGAAAATCTAGATTTTCTTCAACAACTAGAAAAAAAAGGGGTGCTCGTTGTTAATTCCATTACGGAATTAGCTGCAATTCCAAGTTGGAAGTCCGCCCCCATCCTTGGACTGTTAGCAGAGGAGGCATTTCCATTTCAAAATGAACGAATTCAAAACGATACTCTTCCATCTCTAGCACAGCTCGTAGAACAAGCAATTCAGCGACTCCAGCACTCGCGTCACGGATATTTTCTTGTAGTAGATGATGCACTCATCGCGCAAGCTGCGTCGCTCAATAACGGAGAACAACTCTTTCATGAGATCTCTGAATTTGATCAAGCCATTGCAATTGCAAAACAATATGCAGGTCCTAACTCACTCATAATTGCTACCGGGAAACAAAATCTTGGTGGGTTACGTATGAATGGATACCCCTTTCGAAATGATAAAGGAGTCGCTGTACTTGGCCTGAACCAAGAGGGGGCTCCCTCTATTACTTGGTCCACAGGACCAGGCCACAATATCAATGGGACGGAATCTAGTTCTGAAAACAACAAAGAAACAACAAGTATTTTTGCTGAACCAAGCTCTTTTTTAAAATCCTCTGCCATAGGTATTGCAGAAGATACTCTTTCCATGGCTATAGGACCTGGATCAGAACAAGTTCACGGGGTCATTGATTTAACATCACTCTATGATGTTGTAAAAAAAGAACTCTAGCCGCCTATTTCAGAATATTTCCTTGAACCAACTTGACTGCAAGCTGCACTGCAGCCAGATAACTATCTGAGCGAGCGATCCCCTTACCAGCGATTTCGTAGGCGGTACCATGATCTGGACTTGTGCGAATAAAAGGAAGACCAAGAGTGACATTGACTCCTTCATGAAAGGCATGAAGCTTAAGAGGAATTAATCCTTGATCATGGTACATACAAAGAACGGCATCATAACTCCCTGTGGAGGCTTGCCAAAAAACGGTATCAGGGCTCAATGGTCCTACAAAGAGGGCCTCAGAATGCATTTCTGTGAGCCTTGTCACTGCAGGAGTAATGATTTTTTCTTCTTCATCTCCTAGATCCCCTCGTTCGCCTGCATGAGGATTGAGTCCAGCAATGGCAATACGAGGAGTTTTGAGCCCCCGTTGTTTTAAAAAATGAAGAAGCAAGCTTCCTACTCGAATAATTTCTGAAGCTTTTAATATTTTTGTAACATCGCAGAGAGGAACATGCGCCGTTACAAGAGCTACTGTTAACGCCCCTCCAGTGAGTAGCATTGCAAAATCGCTAACTCCTGCACGTGTTGCAAAAAATTCAGTCTGTCCTGGAAAAGCAAATCCCACTTCATGAAGATGATGTTTATTCACTGGGCCTGTCACTACTGCAGCCAACTCTCCAGAAAGACATTCTCTAGCAGACTGCTCTAGGGCCTTCATGGCTTCTTGAGAGGTCGCTCGTGTAGGATAACCAGGATTGACTGCTTCTCTATTACCAATAATTTTTATGGAACAACCACACAGCAATGCTGGGTCTGCTTCTATTTTTTCAAGCACAGAAGAGAGAATTTCTGGTCCGACACCAGCAGAATCTCCCACAGTAAGGCCAATGAGCAGATGTTTTAACGATCCAGCTAATCCTGAAATATTTTTATTAATAGGTCGATTGCTCATATCCTAAAGTTGGAGTGCTTGAAAGATAGAGTGATATGAAGCATTATGGGAACGTCTTATGACACCTAGAGAATTTTAATGTAGGCCTTGTCACGCAGTCCTTTCATCCATCTTTCCTGAGCTTGGAGCATCTCCTCTTCAATCAAATGTCGCTCAATTTCCTGCTGCACTTCTTGCAGCGGTTTAGTAGAGGCACTCTTCATTTCCTCAACCATCAAAATATAGTAACTATTATCGAGTTCTATAACAGGACTCACCTCTCCCGCCTTCATAGAAAAAGCGGCCTTTGAAAGGGTTTCATTAAGTGTCTTTCGTTCTACCCAACCAAAATCACCTCCCGAATCTTGAGTCGAATCCTCCGAATACATTTGTGCCATCCGATCGAATTCCGCTCCTCCAGCAATTTTGTGACGAACCTCATCAGCCATTCCTTTTTTCGAAATCTTGGTCACGGTTCCTGTAGTATCTCCCTCATGCAGGACAATCATCCTCAGTTTAACCTGCTCTGGTGTTGTATAAGCAGATCGATTCTGATCATAGAAAGCACGGACCTTCACAGGGGAGACCACATAGTTCTCTTTGAGTTTAGAACTTCGCATAGCACTAACGATAATTTTGTCTTTTTGAAGCTGACGAAATCGTGCAAGGGAGTAGCCCTGACTTTGTAGGGTCTTAATAAAAACGGCTCGATCTCCTCCGAACTCCTCGCGAATAACCTTTGCAACAGAATCATCAATCACATACTCAGGAATCGTAAATTCTTTTTTCTTATACTCCTGAAGGATCAGGGAGCGATTAATTAAATCATTAATAGCTGACTGGCGTAGCTCCTTAATTTTAGCTGCTAGTTGATCCCCTTGTAAGGTTTCTGCTGCTACTTTTTCTTGTGCTACTACTAATTCACGAACCTGAGAAAAAGTAATGACCTCATTATTTACAATGGCAGCCATTCCATTGATGATCTCTTCCTCAGCACAGAGCATGCCGCAAGAGAGGAAAGCAGTAAGGATTAAAAATAAAAGCGAACGCCAATAATTCATTGAACAAAAACAGGAACTGACTCTACACGGCCTCCATCAAGAGTACCATCACTTTTCAATAACCCGGTTATTTCATACTGATATCAATGTAGCCCTTCTAGAAATCCCAAAATTTCTTTTAATTTCGCCTCGGGTTTAATACTCGTGAGCCGTGGAAATTGGTGGCCCAGTAAAATATAGTCTCCTCCACGTGTCATCATTAATTTGGGACCTCGTGTCTCTAATTTTGTAAGACGATGTTCTGCAGCAACACGACGGATCACTTCTAGGAGCAGGAGGTTTTTTGCTGGTAAAGGAAGAGAGCCAAAACGATCAGACCACGATTTTTTTAATTCCTCAAGAGCAAGTCGATTTGGAGCAGCAGCAAGGTGACGGTAGGCATCAATACGCATCGAGGCCTCTGAAAGATAATCTTCAGGAATAAAAGCAGGAAGCAGCTGGTCTACAAATTTCTGGTGATTCACTTTTTCTTTTTTTCTTTTTTCCTCTTGTGATATTGCCCAGGCAGAAGAAGAAAAAGCCACAAAATCGAACAATAGGCTTACCTCACTTACTTGAGGAGCCATCTCCGATTTTTTCCCTTGAAGCGTGGCGACAGCTTGATGAAGCATTTTACAATAAAAGTCAAAACCCACAGCAGTGATATGACCGCTTTGAGCTGTTCCAAGGAGATTTCCAGCACCACGAATTTCTAGATCACGCATGGCTATTTTAAAGCCAGCACCCAGCTCGGAATAGTGTCGAATGGCCTGGACCCGACGCCGTGCTTCACCTTCAAGCATCATGCTTCGAGGTAGTAAAAGATAGGCGTAGGCTTTGTGCTGACTTCGCCCCACGCGCCCTCGAAGCTGATAGAGATCAGCAAGCCCAAAACGATCGGCTCGATCGATGATGATCGTATTGGCATTAGGAATATCGAGCCCACTCTCAATAATAGTTGTGGAGACTAAAATATCGATCTCTCCTACAACAAAACGGTGCATGATTTCTTCGAGCGCTTTTTCCTCCATTTGTCCATGTCCCCAAGCGATACGGGCGCTGGGAATCAACTCTTGTAATCGGAGCGCTACTTTTTCAATCGTTTGAACACGATTATGTAAAAAATAAACCTGACCACCACGGTCTAATTCCCGCTTAGCAGCATCGCGAATCAGCCGCTCATCATAGGCCGCGATCAAGGTCTCTACAGACTGACGATTGGCAGGAGGTGTTTCAAGCAAAGACATTTTTCGTGCACCCATGAGTGAGAGATAGAGTGTACGCGGAATTGGGGTCGCTGAGAGTGTCAGCATATCGACTAAGCGGAAGCGATCCTTAAAAGCCTCTTTATGCTTCACTCCAAAGCGTTGTTCCTCATCAACAATGACAAGCCCGAGATTTTTGAAAATAATATCAGGTGAAAAAAGACGATGAGTTCCTACCACAAGATCGATGGAACCTGCTGCTAAACCGTGAGTCACTTGACGTTGCTCTGCAGCAGTGCGGTAACGACTCATCAGTTCAATGCTCACAGGAAAAGGACTCATTCGCTCGCGTAGCGTCTCATAATGCTGCTGTGCAAGGACAGTTGTAGGTGCCAAGAAGACCACCTGCTTGCCATCCATGAGGGCTTTAAAGGCAGCTCGCAAGGCCACTTCTGTTTTTCCAAAACCGACATCACCACACAACAACCGATCCATCGGCTGAGGAGATTCCATATCTTGTTTGATCTCAGTAATAGCTCGAAGCTGATCTTGGGTCTCCTTGTAGGGAAAGCTTTTCTCTAACTCCCGCTGCCAGGGAGTATCCGGACTAAAGGTATGTCCGGAATGAATCTCACGTTCTGCTTGAAGCTTCAGTAATTTTCCAGCATAGAGGAAAATCGATTTTTCTGCTGCTGCGCGTGCCTTATGCCACTGCCCATTATTGAGCGAGGAGAGTGTTGGAATCGCTTTTCCCACTCCCACATAACGCGAGACTTTCCAAGCATGTTCAAGCGGAACAAAAAGCCGTGCCTCCTCATCAAATTCTAAAGCCAGCACCTCCGTGGCAGTCCCATCGGAGGAAGGAAGCAGCTGGATTCCTTGATAGCGTCCAATACCATAATCGGTGTGCACCACAAAATCCCCTTCTAAAAACTCTGTAAAATTCAGAGCAGAACGGACACTCCTATGTTCTTCCTGACGACGATGAAACCTCTGCCAACTACTGCGGGCAGAACGTCCAAAAATTTCTGCATCGGAAAGAAACACAAGGGAGGCTTTTGGGAAAGAGAAACCCTCTTTTAATTCACCCTGACGCAATGCAACAGAAGAGGCATCCAGTGGAGATTTTTGGAGCAACTCGGAAAACCTCTCCTCCTCCCCTTCAGTGCTGCTAAATAAAATCACATCATTCTTGGAATGGCACCATGCATGAACTTGTGCAAAAAATTCTTTTCGCTTGGACTCTTGCATCACAAAATCACCAGCTCCAAAAGAAGCAAAAGGGATGGGATAGCACGCAACATCATACCTTTTTTGGAATTGGGATTCGATACTTTGAGATAGATCCATTCCTTCAATAATACGAATTTTGGTTGCAGCGATTTTTTTAAATGATTCCTCATCATGAGGAAAATCATCCCCCAAGATCACCACGAGATCTTCTGTGGAAATGAGTTGAGCAAAGGGAATGGTCCCCTTCTCAAGATCAGCACTCTGGATTTCACAAACTTTTTTTTCTTGAATCGAACGCTGAGAATGAGGATCGAACGTGCGCATTGAAATAACTGCAGTTTCATCAAACTCCAAGCGGTAAGGTAAGTTGCTTTGCCAAGGAAAGAGATCGAGGATTCCTCCACGCAAGGCCAATTCACCTCGAGAGGCAACTTGAGACGTACGGGCAAAACCAAGTTTATAAAGTCGTTCTACAACCTCGTTGGGAGAAGCTTTGAAACCAAGATCGATTTGCCACAGAGCAGATATGAGCTCTTTTGGGGAAGGAACATTCTGAGTCAAGGTACGTGCTGTTATCACTGTGGTTAAGACCTCCCCCTGAGCATATCTCCCTAGAATATCCAATCGCTCTGATAAGAGCTCTGGATCTGGAAGGCCAAGCCCCTCTGCGCTCATCTCTATATCTGGAAAAAAAAGAGTTCCAGGTAACCACGATTGCAGTTCCTGAAAGCAATACTCCTCTTTTTTTATATCAGAGCAAAGAATCCAAACAGGCTTCGCTTTTTTTAATGTTGCAATGATTGTTGAACACAGAAAAGACCAAGCCGCTTGGGTTACATGGGTGAGCAAGAACTCCTCCCCTGATTTGGCAACATCATATTCCTGAAGGAATCGAGCTAGAGAGGGATCACGAAGGGCTTTTAAGAAAAGATCGTGATGAGGATGTTTAGAAACCATGAAGGGAATGGTATTTTCTCGCTAGCTCAAGACCAAGATTGTAATGAGGCAAGCGAACTCCATCAAGCATCGCAACCGGCATCACACCAAGACGTGAATTGGTAATGACCATGGCTCGAACTTGGGAAAGATCGGCACGGCTGATGTCACACTCGATCATTTGAGGAAGTTGCTTATGCGCCCAATCGAGCACCACCCCCTCTCGAGCTCCTAGCAAGGGTGAGGGAGTCATCAGGTTGAGCTCACCTTCCTCTTCCAACCACAGAATCACATTAGAGATGGCCCCAGAAATCAAAAAACCATCTTCATTAAAAACCAACCCCTCCTCAGCACCTTCTTTTCTTGCCTCCTGCAATGCACAGATATGATCCCAATAATTTCCATTTTTAATACCCCAATATTTACTCCCAATATGTTTTGTCAGGGAAATCACTTTTGTTCCTTGATTCATTTTTTGTATCGATGGAAAGGAGGAAACTTCCCACAAGGCGACAATTCGAGGGTTAACCACCGGTTCTCCTAGCCCTCCCTCCCCGGCAGTGAGAAAAATCCTAACTACTCCATCCTGGAATGGTGTTGTTGTTAAAAAGTGACTTAAACTCTGCTGCCACTCTGTATCAGTTCCGAAATGATGTTTCTTTGCAGCCTTTAGCAGCCGATCTATGTGCTGCTCAACAAATAAAGGGGTACCATGCCGCACCGCCACTGTTTCAAAAAAATGCTGCCCATAGCGAAAGCCCCGATCACTGAGTGGAATTCCATGAGGAGATAGCTCCATAACTCTTTCTTGGAGCATCCACGATTGAAAAGAAGATGTTAGTGAGTTGGATAAATCAGACACAAGTCCATAGTACTTAAAACGAAATTTAGACTAAAGTGTCATGAGGTGCCGTGCAACGCTTATTAGCATAAGGCGGGCGAATGATAGTAGTGCCAGGCTGTAGGGGAGTACAGCCCTCCCCCAAATCACAATTCGAAACCAACACACTATTAATGGGCTTTTCAAAAACCGTAATAGATTAATTGTGAAATATGCGGGTTAAAGACTTTTTAACGAAACTTGCAGATAAAAAACCTAATCATCCATTCCAGTGATCCATTTCACTTTTTTTCCTGGTGGTAAATTAGGAGTCATGCCTCCACATTTTGTGTTCCCCCAGCAATGAATCGTCCCATCCTCTAAAATTGCAGCAAAGGCACTAAAAGCAGAGGCAATCGATACCACTTTTTTTTCAGGTGCTAAATTAGGAGTCATGTCTCCAGATCCTGGATATCCCCAGCACTGAATCGTCCCATCCTCTAAAATTGCAGCAAAGGCCCCATTACTAGCAGCGATCGATACTACTTTTTTTCCTTCCGGTAAATTAGGAGCAATGCCTCCACATTCTGTGTCCCCCCAGCACTGAATCGTCCCATCCTCTAAAATTGCAGCAAAGGCACCAATACTAGAAGCAATCGATACTACTTTTTTTCCTTCCGGTAAATTAGGAGTATTGCCTCCACATTTTGTATCCCCCCAGCAATGAATCGTTCCATCCTCTAAAATTGCAGCAAAGGCACTAAAAGCAGAAGCAATCGATACCACTTTTTTTCCTGGTGGTAACTTAGGAGTATTGCCTCCACATTTTGTCTCCCCCCAGCAGTGAATCGTCCCATCCTCTAAAATTGCAGCAAAGGCGCCAGCATTAGAAGCAATCGATACCACTTTTTTAGGAATGTGTATCAATCGATTCAACCAGGTTGATGATGGAATATCTGGAGTATTGCCTCCATATAATGGATATCCCCAGCACTGAATCGTCCCATCCTCTAAAATTGCTGCAAAGGCTTTATGAGCAGAAGCAATCGATACCACTTTTTTTCCTTCCGGTAAATTAGGAGTATTGCCTCCCCATTCTGCGTCCCCCCAGCACTGAATCGTTCCATCCTCTAAAATTACAGCAAAGGCTTCATGAGCAGAAGCAATCGATACCACTTTTTTTCCTGGTGGTAACTTAGGAGTCGAGCCTCCATATTCTGAACCTCCCCAGCACTGAATCGTCCCATCCTCTAAAATTGCTGCAAAGGCTTTATGAGCAGAAGCAATCGATACCACTTTTTTTCCTGGTGGTAAATTAGGAGTCTTGCCTCCATATCCTGGATCCCCCCAGCACTGAATTGTTCCATCCTCCAAGATTGCTGCAAAGGAACCCCCATTTTTGGCTTGATGAAAAGTATGAGCAGGATCTTTTGGTGAAGTCATAGCTAAGGAACTATCAGCATGTAAAAAAGAAGTGTTAGTTAACGTAGCAATACAGAACAGGGGGAGAATTTTTGTAAATAGTGTTTTCATGAGGGTAGATTTGATAAAGAAGGAAAATGGTACACTCTTTTTAAAAAAAAGCAAAAAGTTGAATAAAAAATGTAAAGAAATTATTGCACCCCTCCAAATCGCCTCTCCCTAGATGTATATTCCTCAATAGCAGCCAACAGGTCCTCTTTTTTAAAATCGGGCCACAGTTTTGGAGTAATTGTGATTTCTGAATAGCTCAGTTGCCAGAGTAAAAAATTAGAAATTCGGTATTCTCCAGAAGTTCTAATAAATAAATCTGGATCGGGCATACCGGCTGTGTAGAGGTGCTCTGAAATGAGCTCTTCATTGATAGACTTAGGATCGAGGGTTCCATGAGCTACTTTTTGGGCAATCACTTTAACAGCATCGACGATTTCATTCCGTGATCCATAGTTCAAGGCCAAGGTAAGGGTTAATTTTTTGTTATGTGCTGTTGCTGCAATAGCCTTGTGTAAACATTGTTGAACACTCCTAGGCAACTCTTCTAGACGTCCAATCGCAGAAAATCTGATTCCGTTTCTATTCATCTCTTCAATTTTATTACCAAGGTATTGCTCGAGCAGCAGCATAAGACCTTGTACTTCGAGCTGCGGACGCTTCCAATTTTCTGAGGAAAATGCATAGAGTGTCAGGTACTCAACCCCTACCTCCAAACAAGCAGTTAAACATTCTTGTACCGATTGGGCTCCTTGCTCATGCCCTTTGATCCTTATCCAACCTCGTTCTTTGGCCCAACGGCCATTCCCATCCATAACAATGGCAATGTGACGCGGAGGAGATTTCAAATTCATAAGCGGAGAGCAGAAATAATAGAATCTTTTATTTTTTTTGATAATGCACCAGGCTAGCGCCACTTAGTGTAATAGCCCCTCCCAACAAGATCATCCAGGAGGGAATTTCCCCCAGTAATAACCATCCTAGTATAACAGAAGCAACAGGAATAAAGAATTTTACATTAGCTACCTGTGCTATTGGTAAGTGAGCTGTTAAAAAAATGAAGCAAATATAACAAAGAGCCCCCGTCACTATTCCAAGAAAAAGCATTGTTACAAGAGCATGAGGAGGTGCATGAGCCAATGCAGAGAAGATCCCTCCACCAAAAGGAATAAAACCTAATGTTCCAATCCAGAGAGTCCACGCGGTTACTTCAATTGGAGAATAATAGAAGAGAGTTTTTTTTACTAATAGCGCATAGAGGGATCCACACACAATACCAGCAAAGACCAACAAGGCTCCACTAGATAGTTGAACGCCATGTCCCCCCTTAAGGCTCATAAAGGAGATCCCAAAAAATGCAATAAGAACACCCATCCAGCCTTGAAGGCTCAAATATTCTTTAAAAAAAAAGGTGGCTCCTAATGCCGTCAAAATAGGTAATGATGATCCAATCAGAGCTGCTTCTCCAGCAGCAATGGTTTTTTCTCCAAAGGTAATAAAAAGATTATAGAAGGTAAATCCAAGGAGCCCCATGAGTAGGAGCAATGGGAGATCAGAGATCTGAGGATATTTTTTTACCTTCCATACAAAAAATGGCAGGAGAGCAAGAGAAGCAATCGAGTAACGCCCCAAGGATAACTGACCGGGATTAAAATAGTGGAGTTCATCCTTAATCCCTACCCATCCCCATCCCCAACCAAAAACAGTAACCCAAAAACTGATTCGTAGCAGCCATTTCTGGGAAATGATTTTTAACATTCACATTCAAAGGTTTTTTACGAGCTACTTCAGCCACAGTGTTTGATCACGGCCTGGGCCCACACTCACAATCCAAAGCTTGGCACCAGTAAGTTGAGCAATGGCATCGAGATAACGACGTGCATTAAGAGGAAGATCCTTATAATTTTTGCAATTGCTGGTTGAAACCATCCATCCTGGCATTGTCTTATAAACAGGGGTACAGCGGGCTAATTCCTCAGCATCAAGAGGAGGAATGGTGATGATTTTTCCACGACCATCAATTTTGTAACCCACACAAATAGAAATTTCTTTCAGTTCATCAAGGCCATCGACATTCGTAATGGCAAGACGATCGACTCCATTAACCATCGTGGCATATCTTGTTGCAACTGAATCAAACCATCCGCAGCGTCGTGCTCTTCCAGTGGTAGATCCAAACTCACGCCCCATCTCATGAAGCATTGTCCCAATTGTTGTATTTTCGGTAGGAAGAGGCCCCTCACCCACACGTGTTGTATAGGCCTTCAGAACTCCCACGACAGAGTCAATACTATTGGGAGGCACTCCGGACCCTGTACAAGCCCCTCCAGAGGTTGTGTTGGAGCTGGTTACAAAAGGATAGGTGCCATGATCAAGATCAAGAAAAGTACCTTGAGCACCTTCAAAAAGAATATTTTTTTTCTTAGCTATGGCTTCGTGTAAATAGGCGACTGTGTTTATTACAAAAGGTTTCAGAAGAGATGCTGCCTCTTGATATTCTTTTAAAACTTTTGAAAAGGAGAGCGATTTTTCATTAAAACTTTTTAGAACAAGATTATTTTCTTTGATACGAAGACGTAATTTTTTTTCAAAAACCTCCGGTCTCATCAAATCTGCTAAACGCATCCCAACTCGTGCTGCCTTGTCACCATACGCTGGACCAATACCACGCTTGGTAGTTCCAATTTTATTTTTACCCTTCATTTGTTCGCGTGCTTCATCTAGTGCTCGATGGTAGGGCATCACAAGATGGGCACTTTCGCTGATCAACAAATTTTTGTTCACTTTAATTCCCTGAGTTCGTAAGCCCTCAATCTCCTGAACCAAAGCGATAGGGTCAATGACAACCCCATTTCCAATCACACAAATTTTTCCAGAACGCAAAATTCCTGATGGAATCAGGTGCAAGATATATTTTTTTTTACCACTGACAATGGTATGGCCTGCATTATTTCCACCCTGGCTGCGCACCACGATATCAGCATCGGTAGTGAGCACATCGATGATTTTACCTTTTCCTTCATCTCCCCATTGAGAGCCGATTAAAATTGTGTTCATGAATATGTAGAGGAGTAAAAAGTGGAACCTAAAAACGTGAATAAAAATGCAAAATATACCGAAAAAACTGAGTCTAAAAAAGATTTTTAAATCGGTGCAGCAACCGAGTGTATAGAGAAATACTCGAGGACGCGAGCACCGAGGCGACACAGCTCCTTGCCGAAGCTGTAGGTCGGTATACTGCAAATAAAATGCCTCAGAAATTCGCTGATTCGGATAAGGAGCAAGGAGAATCGGCGCGCAGCAACCGAGTGTATAGAGAAATACTCGAGGACGCGAGCACCGAGGCGACACAGCTCCTTGCCGAAGTTGTAGGTCGGTATACTGCAAATAAAATGCCTCAGAAATTCGCTGATTCGGATAAGGAGCAAGGAGAATCGGCGCGCAGCAACCGAGTGTATAGAGAAATACTCGAGG
>Ga0114975_10002818_pt1 | contig 11812 bp, 9 predicted proteins | sample S_130626_EF_Meta_FD_87031 | JGI IMG/M metagenome (GOLD analysis project Ga0114975, IMG submission 87031) | Freshwater microbial communities from Lake Simoncouche, Canada to study carbon cycling - S_130626_EF_MetaG | ecosystem: Environmental > Aquatic > Freshwater > Lake | place: Lake...
TAAAAGATTTTAAAGGTACTTTGCAGTTAGTACATGGAACCGCGGATGACAATGTACACATGCAAAACTCGATTCAATTGTTAAGTGCTTTACAAGATAATGGCAAAGAAGTAGAGTTTATGTTATATCCAGGAGGTCGCCATGGATGGGGCGCTGCAAAAGGAAAACATTTTACTGAGTTAAAAAACAAATTCATTTATAACCATTTATTAGACAAAGCATATTCAGTAAGTAAATAAACCTACTTTTATATACAATAACAAGCAACTATATTAATGTCCAATCCAATTTTAGATACGAATAATCAAAATTTAAATCCACAGGAACGTGAATTTGAAAATAGTATTCGCCCTGCCGATATGGATGCATTTGCAGGTCAACCGCAATTGATAGAGAATATTAGCATATTTATAAAGGCAGCGAAATTAAGAGGAGAGGCTTTAGATCATATTTTATTTCATGGACCTCCAGGCTTAGGTAAAACAACTTTAAGTAGGATTGTGGCCAATGAAATGGGTGTTCAAATTAAAGAAACATCAGGACCGGTAATTGAAAAGCCAAGTGACTTGGCAGGTTTATTAACGAGTTTAGAACCTAATGATGTTTTATTTATTGATGAGATACACCGTTTAAGCACAGTGGTGGAAGAGTACTTGTATGCAGCTATGGAAGATTATAAAATTGACATCATGATTGATAGTGGTGCCAATGCTAGAAGCATACAAATAAATTTAAATCCGTTTACTTTAGTAGGTGCCACTACCCGAAGTGGGTTATTAACGGCACCTTTGCTATCTCGTTTTGGCATTAAGTCGCGTTTGGAATATTATCCTGCAACTGTCATTGAAAAAATTATATTACGAAGTGCAGGGATTTTAAATGTAAACATAAATACAGAAGCTGCAGGTGAAATTTCCAGACGAAGCAGAGGTACCCCGCGTATTGCCAATGGGTTATTACGAAGAGTTCGTGACTTTGCACAAGTATTAAACGATGGCATTGTGGATATAGGTATTACTAAGCACGCCTTAAAAGCATTAAATGTAGATGACCATGGTTTAGATGAAATGGATAACCGAATCTTACTTGCCATTATTGAAAAATTCAAAGGTGGTCCCGTTGGTATTTCCACTATCGCAACTGCAGTGGGCGAGGAGTCTGGTACCATTGAAGAAGTATATGAGCCATTTTTAATTCAGGAAGGTTTTTTACAACGTACGCCACGTGGCCGTGAAGTAACTTATAAAGCATATGAGCATTTAGGTAAGCATCGTGGTGGGGCTTCAGAAAATCCAGAATTATTCAGATAGTTATAAACTTATTATTATAATTCCTGAAAATAAAAAAGCGCATCCATAATGATGCGCTTTTTAGTAGGTATTATTTATTAATGAAATTAGATTTAGGAGTTAACCACTAATCGGAATCCATTTCCATGAATATTTACAATTTCAATTTGGTCGTCGTCCTTTAAAAATTTTCTCAATTTTGCGATATATACGTCCATGCTTCGACCATTGAAGTAGGTATCGCTTCCCCATATTTTTTTCAATGCCTTTTCTCTGGTTAATAAATCATTTTTATGTTCAGACAACATTTTCAATAATTCATTTTCCTTAGGTGATAATACTTGAATTAAATCATCATGCTTAAGTTCACGTAATTTTGGATTAAAGTGATATTTTCCTAATTGATATTCTTGGTTATCCGTTACTCTATGGTCCTCTTCGTTACGTTTAATGATTGCTTTTATTTTAAGCATTAACACTTCACTATCAAATGGCTTGGTGATATAATCATCGGCACCTAATTTATATCCTTGTATAATATCCTCTTTTAAGGTTTTTGCACTTAAAAAAAACAATGGCACATCAGGATCAATATCTCTAATTTCTTCTGCTAATTTAAATCCATCTACGTTTGGCATCATGACATCCAATAAGCATAAATCAAAACTTTCTCTTTGGAATGCTGCTAAGCCTAGACGACCGTCACGTTCTAATGTAACGTCATACTCGTCTAACTCTAAATAGTTTTTCAAAACTAATCCTAGGTTACTATCATCTTCGCATAATAGTATTTTAAATTTCTTTTTATCTTCCATATTGCTTGTTTATGATGTAAAGAAACGATTTTTACTTTTTTCAGGAAAAAATGTACTTCCAATCTTTTGTTAAAATATACCTACTCCTTCGTACTTGTACAAATGTCGCAAATTCCACAGGGTTTTGAACCAATTTCACCAAAGTATTTTGCTAAATATACACTTCTGCAAAGGCTGGGTTGTGCTTGTAAATAGCCAATGAATTGTTTAATTCTTTCCATAAATCCTTTTTTCATGAGTTGATAATGGTCAAAATCTATTTTCATGAAACTAGCTGAACTTCTGTTCCATAAAAATTGAACTACTGGTTGGTTTTGTTTTTGATCAAAACTTATCATGCCGTGCATGGCTAATATTTGTAGCTGTTGATTGACAAATGGCAGGTCTCTTTGCAATAATTCGGCCAATAGTTTTTCATTAATAAAATGAGGGCTATCTAATATGCCGCCATAACTACGTAAAAGCGTTTGTAAAACAGTCCCTGCAATTGGATGGGCATTTTGGAAACTTTCAATACTGAATCGATCTCCTAATACTTGCACCAAGGATGGCGTGAAGGCTGACTCAGAAAAACGAATATGCCCTTCTTGTTGAATCCAACTTAAGGCGTTACGTGCAATTATTTTATCCCATTTAAAAACGATACAAAAATTTTCAAAATCAAATGGAAATTGTTGTTTCTCACCCATGCCAATCGGAAGTTGTACAAAATCGGCAAGGTCTTGAAATATTTTTTTAATAACATCAATCGACGGATATTTTTTTTCTTGTAATTCTATCCAATAATTCCAATCGTTTTGTTGATATAATAAAATGGCTTCTGATAATTCACCATCTCGGCCTGCTCTACCTGCTTCCTGGTAATATTGTTCAATGCTTCCTGGTATGTCATAATGTAAAACCAATCTAACATTGCCTTTATTAATACCCATTCCAAATGCACTTGTACAAACCACAATGGGCGTTAAATTTTGCATCCAATCATGTTGTACTTTTTTTCTTTGTTCCAATGGCATACCAGCATGATATTCACCCACCTTATATCCATAATCATGGAGTAACTGTGCCAATTGAGATACATTACTACGGGTATTGCAATAAATAATGGCTGACCCAGTTAATGTATTTAATATTTGTCTTAACACCTGTAATTTAACGGGGCATTTTTGTATACTGTATTTTAAGTTGGGTCTTAAAAATGAATCGGTGATAATATACGCAGTGTTAAAAGAAAGCTCCTTCATAATATCCTCTTGAACAACGGGAATAGCAGAAGCTGTCATGGCAAGTATGGGGACATTAGGGAAAAGTTGTTTTAGCACTTTTAATTTTCTGTAAGGAGGTCGGAAGTCATAGCCCCATTGTGAAATGCAGTGGGCCTCGTCAATTGCAAAGAGCGTAATTTTTATTTGACTAAGGGATTCTTGAAACTGTTTTTGTGCTAATTTTTCAGGAGAACAATAAATGAATTTATATTTCCCCCGAACTGCAGCAGCCATTACTTCGGCTTGTGCTTCCTCACTTAAATGTCCGCCTAATGCAATGGATGGAATATTTTTTGATTGCAAATCATTTACTTGGTCCTGCATAAGTGCTATAAGCGGGCTAATGACTAAGCAAATGCCGTCTTCACATAGGGTAGGTATTTGAAAACATAATGACTTGCCAGCTCCAGTTGGTAGCAAGGCAAGGGTATCTTTTTTTTCAAGTACAGCATTTATGATATTTAATTGCTGTGGCCTGAAATTTTCATAGCCCCAATACTTTTTTAATATGGCTTGTGCTGATTTCAACAATTGATTACACTAATTTCTTTTTAAATAATCTTAATGAGTTTAGTGCAAGCACTACATCACTTAATCCCATGATTAAGGCGCCGTATGTAGGCCCCCAAGTTCCAAGTAAACCCAAGGCTGCTACTGGAATCGCTACTATATTATAGGAAAATGCCCAAGCTAAGTTTTCTTTGATCGTTTCATAAGTGCGTCTTCCAAGTCCTAATGACATGGGTAAATTTTTAAGCCCTTGATTCATTAAAATAACTTGTGCACTTTGTATGGCTATATGTGAGGCATTACTTAGGGAAATTCCAATAGTTGCTTTTGCCAAAGCAGGGGCATCATTAATACCGTCACCCACCATAGCAGTTGGAGCAGTGGAAGTTAAAGCAGCTAATTTTGCTAATTTATCGGCTGGACTTTGTTCACTTATAATTTCTTGTATGCCTAATGCTTTTCCTACCGTTTCACATTTTTCTTTTCTATCACCACTTAATAATATGGTGTGAATACCTTGTTTATGAAGTGTTTCGATAACCTTTTTAGCTTCTGGTCTTATTTGATCGGTTACATCCACCCAGCCAATTAATTCGCCATTTTTCTGAATATATACATTATGACCATCTTCTGCATTTTGGTCTTTTAATGTTTTAAAGGAACCTGACCAATATTCATTTCCTTCTTTATCCTTAGCAAAAATACCCATGCCTTTTACTTCTTCAATTTTTGCCCAATTGATCGCATTATTTGTTTTCCAAGTCCCACTAATACATTTTGCAATAGGGTGATTTGAATATCTTTCTAATGAATACACCAACGCTTTAAAGTTTTCTTCAGTGAAATTATTAGCAGTACTCGTCTTTGTGGATTCGTTAATTTTAAAGTTGGCAATTTCAAAATGACCCGTTGTTAAAGTACCTGTTTTATCAAACACTACTTGTTTTATATCCTTAAAGGTTTCAAGGCTTTTTGCATTTTTAAATATGACGCCATTTCTTGCACCTCTACCTAATCCAACTGCAATGGCAGCTGGTGTTGCAAGTCCCATCGCACAGGGACAGGATATTACTAATACTGCAATGGCCCTTAACATGCTTTCACCAAAACCAATGGGATCCCCATTTGTATTGTGCGCAAAAAAGTAGTTACCAAATAAAGTCAATAATGCTATACCCAATACCAATGGTACAAATATGGCTGAAATTTTATCTGCTAAAATTTGCACAGGAGGTTTTTCGCCTTGAGCTGATTTCACCATTTTTAAAATGTTAGCAAGCACTGTATCATTTCCAACGGCGGTGATATATGCTTTTAAGGTTCCGTTTTCAATAGTGCTGCCTCCTAATAAAATATCATTCATCTTTCTAAATACAGGAACACTTTCACCGGTTACAATGGACTCATTCACGCTCGCTTCACCCCATAATACTTTACAATCCATGGGAATGGTTTCACCTGAATTGATTAACACTAAATCACCCACTTTCAAGGTGTCACTTTCAACATTAAATAATATTTCTTTATGATTTTCATCAAACACAATCATATTGGCCATCACTTTTTGTGCTTTCACTAAATCCTTTAAAGCGCGTTGTGTAGATTCAATAGAGGCATCTTCCAAATAATTACCAAAAAATACTAAAGTTAAAATAGTGGCAGTCGTTTCGTAATAAGCAAACTCCATTCCTTTTCCAATGAGTGTACCATAAATACTATAACCAAATGATGCAATGGCGCCAATACTTACTAATACATTCATATTGGGAATTCCATTGAATACACTACTCCATGCGCTTTTTCCAAAATAGCCCATGCCCACTATAAATACAGGGATGGTCATGGCCAGTTGTACATATGGATTCATGAATACATGCATACCCGGTATTTGATGAAAACCAGGAATCATATGTGCTACCAAAGGGAGCGTGAAAACCAAACAAAACAAAGCTCGATCTCTGTTATTGTCCAACCATTTTTTTGCAGGAGCAGCTTCTTCCTGTCCACGCACTTTATATCCTAGGTTAGTAATGCCTTTTACCAAAGTTTCTTTTTTCAATTCGGATGGCAAATCAAATTGTACTTCGCCCTCCATGAAATTAACTTTAGGTTCTACTGCACCTTGATTTTGTAAATATTTATGAATGGAGAGCGCACAGTTCGTGCAACTCATGCCGTCAACTTTTAATTGTATATGTTCCATATCGCTACATTTCGAGATCCGTCGTAAACAATTTTACACTATAAAGGTACGACCCTTTTAAGATTTCTATTTTTTAGCTTTCTAATACTTGACTTATCTTTGGATTATGGAAATGGAGTATACATTGGATCAAATTGACCAGGTTGTCGCTAAACTTATTAAAGAATATGCTAATAAGTATATTTGGGCATTTTATGCGCCAATGGGGGCAGGGAAAACCACTTTAATTGCTCGAATTTGTAAACAATTGGGTGTGGAAGAAACGGTCGCTAGTCCTACATTTTCCATCATGAATGAGCATTTGGCAAATGGGAAAAAGATATATCATATGGACTGGTATCGATTGAAAGACGAAGCAGAGGCCGTAAGAACAGGTGTAGAGGCTGCGATGGATGAGGCTGATATTTGTTTTATTGAATGGCCTGAAAAGGCAGGATCTCTGTTGCCTGATGAGACATTGAAACTTAAAATTGAAATATTAGATCCTGAACATAGAAGGATTATTATAACTTCATAAAAATTATCACCATGAGTGTCATCAAGCCACAAATTCACCCTTCGTTTTCCTATGAGACCCAGGAGGAAGTGCTCGATATTCCACATCGCTCCAAACCATTATTAATTGGCATTCCAAAAGAAATAGCTTTTCAAGAAAATAGAATTGGTTTAATACCAGAAGCTGTAGGCGTATTGGTCGCAAATGGCCATGAGGTAATGGTAGAGTCAGGCGCTGGTGAGGGTAGTAGATATAGTGACCATGATTATGCTGAAGCAGGAGCTAGGATTGTTTTTGAAAAAGAAGAAGTGTATAAATGCCCAATATTGGTAAAAACAGCACCTCCGGTTGAAGCTGATTTACCTTTTTTACAAATGCACCAAATAATTATTTCACCATTACATTTATCAGCCCTTAAAAAAGAGTTGGTTGAAAAATTAATGGCTAAAAAAATTACGGCATTAGCGATTGAAAATATTAAAGATGAAAATCAAAACTATCCTATATTAAGAAGCATGGGCGAAATTGCTGGAAGTGCTGTGATGTTAATTGCTGGACAGTACTTGAGTAATTTTAATCAAGGAAAAGGAATTTTGTTAGGTGGTATTAGTGGTGTTCCTCCAACCAAAGTGGTGATTATTGGCGCGGATATTATTGGCGAATTTGCTACTAGAAATGCATTGGCGTTGGGTGCGAGTGTGAAAGTATTTGATAATAATGTTTCAAGGTTACAGAGACTTCAAAATAATTTAGGACAAAGAGTTTGGACAAGCGTATTGGAACCTAAAATTTTAGCCAAGCAACTTAAAACATGTGAAGTGGCTGTAGGTGCTTTAAGAAATGAATTCGGACGTGCTCCAATTGTAGTTACTGAGGAAATGGTTGCCGCCATGAGACCTGGTAGCATTATCATTGATGTTGCCATTGATAGAGGCGGTTGTTTTGAAACAAGTGAATTAACCAATCATGAAAACCCAATTATCATAAAGCATAATGTGCTGCATTACGGCGTACCCAATATACCAAGCGGGTTTGCCCGAACAGCGAGCCAAGCCATTAGCAATGTGTTGATGCCATTATTAATTCAAGTAGGAGATATGGGAGGATTGTCTGAAATTATTTGGCACCAAATGCATTTACGAGAAGGCATTTATTTGTATAAAGGAGCACTTACTGATTTTTATATCAGTGAAAAATTTCAGTTAAAATTTACAGACCTTAACTTGTTATTGACAAGTAGAAGTTAAAAGATTATTACCTTAACAGGATTGATATTAATTGTTATTGCCAACAACTTTATAGTCAAGTAGGTTTACTTGTGCTTTGCAATAATCGTATTCCAATGGATCATTACTTCCTACAATAATGAGCTTATGAAAGGCATATTTATTTATTAGCGTATGATATAATGTATATCCTTCTTTGTCTAAATTGCTGCAAGGTTCATCTAATAATAAAATAGGGGCCTCGGAAAAAATGGCTAAAGCCAATTTTAGTCTTTGTTTCATCCCGCTACTAAAATATCTAATCTGTTTATTTGAAGCTTGCTTCAATCCAATCATATCAATCATCTCTTCAACACTAAGGTCTTTTCTCAAAGGTTTGAATTGTTCATGAAATTCAAATTGTTCTAGGGTGGTAAATTCTTCTATTAATTCTAAATAAGGTGCCGCAATACTTATTTGCTTATAAATAGTATTCGTATCATGATCATCCCAAGTTATCGTTCCTTTTGATAAATTAAGATAACCCGCTAATACTTGTAATAAGGTACTCTTTCCTGAACCATTATTCCCAATGAGTGCATAATGCTTTCCCATTTCAAAAGTATAACTAAGGTCTTTGAAAATCCAGTCCTTATTAAATCTTTTAGCTGCGTTATGTAAACTTATTTGTAACATGATTAGTCTTCGTCAACTGCACCTTTACCAAATTTTTTGATAATACCACGACCACTGTCTCTAATGAATGTTACAATTTCATCGCGTTCATCTGTTGCTGGTAATTCTTCTTCAATAAATTCTAATGCCTGCGTTGTGTTCATTCCTTTATTAAAAATATATCGGTAAATATCTAGAATATGATTGATTTTCTCTAAGTCAAATCCTCTGCGCTTTAAACCTACACTATTTACACCACCATAACTCAGTGGGTTACGAACCGCTTTAATATATGGGGGAACGTCTTTACTCACTAAACTTCCTCCTGCGATATAGGCGTGTTGTCCAATGTTTACGAATTGATGTACCGCACTCACACCCGCGATCCATGCATAATCACCTAAAGTCACGTGGCCAGCTACTTGTACACTATTACTTAAAATACAATTATTTCCAATAAGACAATCGTGTGCAATATGACTGTAAGCCATGATCAAGCAATTATTACCCACTTTTGTAATCCAACGATCAGTGGTGCCTCGGTTAATGGTAACGAATTCTCTTATGGTAGTTCCGTCTCCAATTTCAACGGAGGTTTTTTCTCCATTAAATTTTAAATCCTGTGGTTCAGCACCTATCACCGCACCTGGAAAAATTCTACAATTTTTACCAATTTTTGTACCATTCATAATGGTTACATTACTACCAATCCAAGTACCTTCTCCTATCACCACTTCACTATGAATAACGGTGAAGGGATCTATTTTTACATTTGGAGCAATTTTGGCATTAGGGTCAATATATGTAAATGGATGTGTCATAGCTTTGTTTTAAATAATTATTCTGCTCTTTTAACAACTTGCGCAACTAAGTTCGCTTCCGTTGCTACTTTTCCTCCAACGTATACAGTACCTCTCATTTCACATATTCCTCTGCGGATGGGAGCTGTCAATTCCATCTTTAAAAGCATCGTATCACCTGGCTTTACCATACTTTTAAACTTACAGTTGTCAATTTTTAAAAAGTAAGTATCATAATTGCCTTCTGGCATTGCATTAATACATAAAATGCCACCCGTTTGCGCCAGTGCTTCAATTTGAAGTACACCTGGCATAACTGGATTTCCAGGGAAGTGCCCAGGAAAAAACCACTCATTAAAGGTTACATTTTTCACACCTACAATTACAGTGTCCGTTAGTTCAATAATTTTATCTACAAATAAAAATGGATATCTGTGTGGCAATATTTTCTCAATCTGCTCTAAATTAAAAACAGGTGTTAAGCTGGGATTGAATACAGGCACATCTTTAACGTGTTTATTTTTTTTGATGTACTGTTTTATTTTTTTAGCAAATTCAACATTGCTACTATGACCTGGTCTGTTGGCAATAATACGTGCCTTAATAGGGTAGCCACTTAAAGCTAAGTCTCCAACCACGTCTAACAACTTATGTCTTGCAGGTTCATTCGGGAAACGCAACTCTAAATTATTTAAATACCCTTCACTTTTAACTTCAATTTTTTCACGCTTAAATACTTTTGCTAATCGGCCCATTTCTTCACTGGTAACGGGTTTGTCCACCACTACGATCGCATTATTGATATCCCCACCTTTAATTAAATCATGCTCCAACAAGGCTTCTAGTTCATGTAAAAAACAAAATGTTCTACATGGTGAAATTTCAGCTTTAAAATCTTTGATTGTTGTTAGGGCAGCATGTTGTGTTCCTAGCACAGGACTATTAAAATCAATTAAGGTTGTAATTTGATAATCAAGTGCAGGCAATGCAACCATTTCAACTCTTTTGGCTTCATCGTAGTGAAATATATTTTCATCAATACTATACCAAGCCTTTGCTGCATCTTGTTCTAATACACCTGCTTCTTCAATGATTTTTATAAATGGGGCAGAGCTTCCATCCATGATGGGAATTTCAGGCCCATTAATCTCAATTAATACATTGTCAACTCCACTTCCAACCAATGCAGCTAAAATATGCTCAACCGTACTCACTTTTGCATCACCCACTTGTAAAGTTGTACCTCGGCTCGTATCGGTTACTAAATCACAGTCAGCTTTTATAATGGGTTTATTGGGTAGGTCAACGCGTTGGAATTGCATACCAAATCCAGGATTAGCAGGTACTAATTTCATTTCCACCATAACGCCAGTGTGCAATCCTGTACCACTTATATTAATACTCTTGGAAAGCGTGTGCTGTTTATCGGGATTAAAATGCTGATCCATACACTTTATATAATTTGTGCTTTAGTTTCTTAAAGCGATGATTTTCAACAAAAATAAGTCCATTTACCCTTTTTGGGCTAGTTGAGCAACTAATATTTCGAGTTCTTTGACCCTTTTCTCTAAATTTGGCAGGTTTTTCATGTGAACTTGAGCTCTTAAAGCCGTTCCATTGTCTGTTGCTGGATAACCCGTAACGGTACTATTTGCTTGAGAGATTGATTTTGTAATTCCACTGCGACCTGCAATTTTAACACCATCGGCTATGCTTAAATGGCCTGCTGTGCCCGTTTGGCCTCCAATCATAACACCTTTTCCAACTTTAGTACTTCCGCTTAATCCAGTTTGAGCGGCAATGACCGTATTTTCTCCAACCTCAACATTGTGTGCTACTTGAATGAGGTTATCTAATTTAACTCCTTTTCTGATGATGGTAGAGCCAATCGTTGCGCGATCAATAGTGGTATTGGCACCAATTTCAACGTGATCTTCAATGATGACATTCCCTAATTGAGGTACTTTTTGATAACGACCATCTGTCGATGGCGCAAAACCAAAGCCATCACTTCCAATGACAGTGCCTGCATGTATAGTAATATGATTACCTAAAACACAATCAGCATAAATGATAACACCTGGATACAACACTACATCATTTCCAATAGTAGTATTATCACCAATAACTACATGAGGAAAAATTTTTACATTATTTCCAATGCTCACTTTTTCACCAATATGTGCAAATGCTGCCACAAAGTGGTTTTCACCTATAGTTGCAGATTCAGCAATATAGGATGGGGTTTGTATGCCTGTTAAGTTTTGAGTTTTTAGTTCTTGGTATTTAGTAAGTAAAGTAGCAAATGCCGCATAAGCATCTGGCACTCTAATTAATGTTGCCTTTATGGGAGACTTTAAAATATAAGCTTCGTTTACAATGATAATGCTTGCGTGAGTTGTATAAATGAACTCCTCATATTTCGGATTGGCTAAAAAAGAAATTTGACCTTCAGTAGCTTCTTCAATTTTTCCAAATTGAGAAACGACAACCGCATGGTCGCCTTCAACTTTTCCTTGAATCATTAATGCAATCTGTTGGGCACTAAATTGTA
>Ga0114975_10002819_pt1 | contig 11811 bp, 12 predicted proteins | sample S_130626_EF_Meta_FD_87031 | JGI IMG/M metagenome (GOLD analysis project Ga0114975, IMG submission 87031) | Freshwater microbial communities from Lake Simoncouche, Canada to study carbon cycling - S_130626_EF_MetaG | ecosystem: Environmental > Aquatic > Freshwater > Lake | place: Lake...
AGGTGATGATGCAGTTCCTCTGCAGAAAACTGTCCAGGTATCGACCGACGGATCACTTGAGCTGGCGTAATGCGTTCCAGCAGAAGGCAAAGCCGTTCCGCAGCTTGAAGACGAATGGGAAGCACTACATTCGCTTGCTGGCTTCGTAGATCCAGCTTTAATTTCTCCTGTTCTTTGGATAAAAAAGAAGCTACTACCAAATACATCCCGTAGAGAACTGCAGCAGCAGGAAGAAGTATTTTTAAAAGTTCGAGAAGGTAAGTCATGGCAAAATTTTAATTCGAATATCTGCAATTCTTTGTTGCCAAAAAACTTAGCAAACGAGTAATTTTGTAATCCAAGTTGAATTAATCCATAAATTTGGTGATTTTTAACCCATGTTAACTCCCATAGAAATAACGCCCAAAGCAGCCCTTGAAATCAAGCACATCATGGCTACCAAGAATATCCCCCTGGATTACTTTCTACGGGTAGGCGTCAAAGGTGGGGGTTGCGGAGGGATGGCTTTTGCCCTTGGTTTTGATAAGTTAAAGCCCGAGGATCAGCGCTATGAAGTTCAAAATATCCCCGTACTCATTGAAAAAAAACACCTCATGTTTTTGATGGGGATGCAAATTGATTTTTTTGAGGGGGACGAGGCAAGGGGTTTTACCTTTACCAATCCAAGTATTCCCAAACGGCACGACCTTTAATTTACTTTGATAAGGCCCTGCGGCTACCAGAACTTACTACTCTTCAAAACCAGGTTTTACCTGATCCCAAAAGTCGTCCAAGGCAATTATTCTCGGTTTGAGAAAAGAAATGATTCGTGGCCAATCTTCTGAATTGAGAACATTGACCTCTTCAAGGATACATTCGATTTTGGAAGTGGTTTGACCTAAGTCATTCGCTACGTGCAACTTCCAGGACCATTCTTCCTGCAAGCATCCTTCAAAGATTTTTTTAAGTTGCCCAAATTGATCGAGCACCAACTCCTGCATTTCTAAATCAGCATGTGCCAGTTCGATGGCAATCGCTGCATGATCTCGCTCGGCCCGCATTCGGAAATAAATTTCCTTTACACCTGTCTTGTAATTGGGCCAATTGATTCTCCTCCCCTGTGCATTGGGAACGGGCTTCATGTATTGCCCAAAGGTTATCCAAAACTCCGTTCGGATTTTCGAGAGTTCCGCTCGGGTATACATACTTCTCTCAAGTAAAATCTTCTGGATAGGACAAGCTGACCCCAGAAAAATCAACCAAGCCTCCTATGGCTGGTTGCTGCTTTTTGAGTGTAATACGAATTTGGTCTACCTCAGGAAAAGCGGCTCGAATGTCCTGAACAATTCCATAACCCAGATGCTCGAGTAACTTGACAGGTCGGTCCATGCGAGCTTTCACAAGATTGTAGAGTTGCGCATAGTCGATGGTCCCTTCTAGGCGGTCTGTCTCCATAGCCACCTGAAAATTGGTATGAAGTTCTAAGTCTACCGTAAATCGATTGCCGAGCACGTTTTCTTCAGGATACACGCCATGGTACCCAAAAAACTCCATCCCCTCGAGCATTACTTTCCCCATCAGTCGAATTGATCAAAAAATGACCCTGAAGTTGGTTTGTTGTCCTCTTTCTTTTGATCCCCTGGAACGGAGGGAGATTCTTCATTGTCTAATTTCTCGGATTGACTTTTAGGCGTGTTTTCTAGCTCCTCTTCAAATTCTTCATCTAAGTCAGCTTCAACCTGTAAATCTTCTCCCAAATCATCGGAATCAACAAGAGCATCTGAAACAAGTTCCTCTTCTGAAGCCAAATCCTGCTCAATTAATTCCTGAGATACAATGGGCTCCACTTTTTCTTCACTAACGATGTGCTGCGATTCTTTCTGGTCCTCTTTTGCTTCTAGTACTGGTTCAACTATACTGGCAGCACCTATAGGAGCAAGTGCATCAATATTTGCAGCTGAAAAATAATTAGTACGGGACAGCTCCTCAGCCTTAAATTGGTAAGCTTTCGCATCAATTCGTGAGAAGTGTGTTTCTGATAGTTCAATTTGATTCAGAGCATCTTGTGATAATCTGCGTAAGCTTTTGACCAAACCCTCACGCTGTTCAACTAAGCCTTCGTAGCTTTTGATTAGATCTTTTACATGCTCGATCAAATCCCGCATGGTCTCTTTTGCATTTTCTTCTGCAGCTTGCGTAATCAATCTGGATTGCTCTTGGGAATACGTTCCCAATTGCTCAGCGTAGCGCTGTGCCTCCTTGGTAGTATGTTCAGCAAGTTGATTTGCCTCAGCAATGATTTGATCTGCAGCCTCTGAAGCTTCGTTCATAATGGCGGCTCCGGTATCTTCAGCTGTTTTAAGAGTTCGGAATAAAGAGTCCTCCACATCCTTAAGCCGCTTTGCCTCCCCTTCTACTTGTTGCAAGCGACTTCTTAGCTCCAAGTTCTCCTGGTTGATCTGCTCCATCACCACGCTCATCTCATCTAAGAAAACTGCGACTTGTTTTTTTTCATAGCCTCTAAATGAGGTTTCAAATACTTTTTGCCGAATGGCTGTAGGGGAAATTTTCATAGATTTTGTGGTTCAATTTGCCAAATTACTATAGATCGGTCGTCTGAAACCGAAACAATAACACCAGAATAGGTACTCCAAAAGACTTTATTTATAGAGGTTCCGTGACCTGCATTCCTAGCCTTATCAATAACTTTAACGAGGTTACGGCTTGTCATCTCCCAAATTTTTAGTGATTTATCCATCGAACAAGTCACTAAGAATTTACCGTCTTCACGGAAAGATAAATAATTAATAGCATACAAATGCGCCACTACATTTTCCTCGAGCAAATAGTGTTCTGTATTCCAAAATTTTAAACAGGCATCTCTTGCCCCTGAGACAAGTATTTTCTCATCAGGACTGTATCCCAAAGCGAAAACCGAGTTGCTATGACTCTCAAGGCGGGCAATAGGTACTACATCAGTAGCGAGATCTAACACCTGAATGCTGTGGTCACTAAAGCCTAAGGCCAAGTGTTTTTTTTCAGGAGCAATGGCAAGTACTCGAATGGATTTGGAAGAAAGCTTAACCTGTTTTTTCACTGCCCTCATTTGCATATCAACCACAATTAGGACCCCATCCCCTGTTGCAACAAAAAGTTCGTCTCCAAAAATCTTTAAATCAAAAATAGCTGCTGAGCTCAATTTTAAACTCCAGCTCTCCATCTTTTCTTCCAAATCAATCACGTGGATGCCCTCGTAGTTGTGACCTACAATTAAAAAATTACGCTTTGGATCTACTTCAAGGGCGTAAACCGAGTGCGGAAGTCGGGCAAGCAAGAACCCATCTTTTGGATGATCCAAGTCCCATTCCACTACCATCCCGTCACCAGCTCCCGTGTAAAAATAGCGTGGATCTGCCCCTTCTTTCAAGGCATAGATGCAGTCATTGTGTCCAGTAAGGGTGTGTAATTTTTTTACTAGGATTTTTGACATATCTTCGAACTTCACTCTTAGCTGCGCCTATAAGGCCTATGCAAACAAAAATAGGAAAAATTGATTCTTCCTCAGCCTTGGCAGTGAAGATAATCGGCACTCTGTCTGAAAAGGATTTAGAATTTTTAAGCTTTCGAGAAAAACTTTCCTTTGCCAATATCTCTCACCCAGAACGGAAAAAGGAATGGGGCACTGCTAGACTTGCCATTCAGGAAGCGTTGGAACTCCTTCAAATCCCTTATCCCGGATTTTTTAAGGACGAACATGGCAAGTCTCACCCGATGAACGGGCAGGGATTTGTCTCGTTGACGCATACCCGTGGCTATGCTGCAGCTATTTACCACCGTGAACTTCCAGTGGGAATTGACATAGAAGTAATTCGTGAAAAAATCCTTCGCATCGGCACCCGATTTTTGGCAGCCAGCGAGTTGGATTTCCTTCACAGCCATCCGGCACATTACACCATGGCTTGGTCTGCAAAAGAATCTATTTTTAAATGTCACGGCAAAAAGGGGGTATCCCTACGCGAAAATATCTTATTAGAACCTTTTGCTCCAGACGCAACCTTGATCAAGGGGAAAATTCAGGGAACAGATTTTAAAGATCATCACTACAAGGTACAGGTAGAACAAAACGAAAGTCATATCTTGACGTATACCATTTGGTAACTTAGATTTCGTCTCAATGATCCTGAAATTATTTTTTGCTTGTCTGCTTCTAGTTTTTGGACTTAGCTCCACCTCCTATAGTCAAAATTTTAGCCAACTTACTGCCACCGATGCAGTCAGCGGTAGCCTGAAATCCTTGTCTAACTTGGCTAAAGAAAAAGGAGTGGTCCTTATTTTTCATGATCCTTCCTGCCCATTTGCCAAACTGTATGAAAGCCGAATTAAAGCGCTTAAAACCAAGTTTGAAGCACAAGGAATTGCGTTTGTATTGATCAATCCACAGGCGCAGAACAATGAATCTGAACAAACACGACTTCGGTCCTACATCGATGAAAGTGGACTTAACATCCCTTACTTAATCGATGGAGAACAAGAGTGGATTAAACTTTTTCAAGTGAGTAAAATTCCAGAGGTCATTCTTTTGGTACCCGGGAAAACTGGCCTGGAGGTAGTGTTCAAGGGTGCGATTGACAATAACCCACAATTGGAAAGTGCGGTAACTGAAAAATACCTGGAAATGGCGCTGATTCAAGTTGTACGCGGCGAAAAACCTACCGTCTCTCAGGTAAGAGCTGTAGGATGCAATATTCGCATCTATTGATGGCCTAATATTTCCAACAACTCTTGCACTTCGTCCGCTTTATCGGTTTCTCCCAATTTCTCGAATGAAGTAGAAAGATTTTTTAAGAAGCGCAGGACAATCGCCAAGTTACTGCACGGGTCAAAAAAAGCGGGCTGTGGATCAATTTTCAGTTGTTCCAAGAAATTTTTAATGTCTTCTTTTGAAAAAATAACCCCTTTATTAAAGGCATTGATGTAGAAACCTGAATCCTCTTGCTTGTAGATCAAGACAAATAGGTTCGGGAGATTGACCCCATAAATAGGCAGGCCCAATTTCTTTGCAATCAACAGGTAGATGCTGCACAAACTGATGGGGTTTCCTTTTTTTGATTCCAGCACCATGGATAGCATGCTATTGCTCGGGGAATGGAAGTTTTTGGTATTTCCAGAAAATTGAAGCTGCTTGAATAAGACATGGTTCAGGATTTTCACCTGATCCAAAGCCTGCAAATCCGAAGCAAAAAAAGTCCAGACCTCTACGTAGAGTTGATGAATTGCTGCCTGCAAGGTTTCCAACTCCAAATCTGGATACTGGTAGGTATTTAAAATCCAGAGTCCTTCCAATAGGTCTTGATTTTCGGAATCTTTCCATTCTTGCAATCGCTGTTTCACCAAGCCAAACTGCAGGTCATGGACCAAGTCCTCCAATTCCTTCTGTAGTATCGGGTTAAAGCTCTGCCCCCATTTTTGTTCGAGGACCGGAATCACCGCTGCACCCAGTCCAACTAATTTTTCCCGCACATGCTGCTTGACTTCCCAATCGGAGTCGTCCAAAAGAGAGATCAAGGCATCAAGTTGAGAAGGAGAAAGCATGGATTAGAAATCAAGTAGATTGGGTGACTCAAGCAGGGAATTTCCGTCTGAATCTTTTGTTCAATTTATAAAAAAAACCTTCCTGAATCCAAGAAGGTTTTTTGTAAGATTCAAGAAAAAATCAATTCAGTTCAATTTCACTTTTGTAGTCCTTGATGGATCGGTAAATCGCCGAAGCCATGTACTCTTGCCCTTCTTTGGTCATCAAAAATCGTTCTTCTTCCGTATTGGATAAAAACCCAAGTTCCACCAAGACACTGGGCATAGAGGGCGTCCACAAGACATAGAATGGACCCTGCTTTACTCCACGGCTTTTGCGGCCTACCTTATCACGGAACTGACTTTCAATACGGTCAGCCAAGGCAATGCTATTGCCCACATAGGCCTTCTGCATCAAGTTAAACATCATGTAGGATTCTGGAGACGTGGGGTCAAAACCTTCGTATTCTTCCTTGTAATTTTCTTCCAAAAGAATTACTGAGTTTTCCTTTTTAACAACATCAAAATTAGCCTCTGCGTATTTTGTCCCCATCACAAATGTCTCCGTTCCAAAAGCAGACTTGTTAGGAGCTGAATTGGAGTGTATGGAAACAAATAGATCTGCTTTGTTGACATTGGCAATATTGGGTCGCTGCTTTAAGGTAGGAAAGCTATCGTCGGATCTCGTATAAATAACCTCCACATCAGGCATATTTTCTTTGATGTACTTACCTACCAATAAGGTTACGGCTAAGTTGATGTCTTTTTCTCTTGCTTTGGAACCTATATTTCCTGGGTCGCTCCCTCCATGACCTGCATCGAGCACGATTTTTTTCATACGGAAAGCTGGCATCATTGTATCATTGGGAATGAATCCGCCAAATAAAAAGGGAAGTAGGATAAGAAACCTTAACAGATTTTTTTTGGTATTAAATCTTTCCATGAGGGCAATCGAGTTAACTTTACACGAAATTAATTTCAAAAATACTAAAAGCGAAAGCACGGGTGGCGAGTTTCAGAGTTCTTTTTTTAGTCCTGATTGCAAGTTGGTGCGTTCACCTGACCGCATCAGCACAGCAAACTACTCGGCCTCAGCGAGAAAGGAGGGCTACCTCCCCGATCGCAGCTTCAGCATTGAGGGGTGACACAACGCTAGCCGAGCAAGATACGCTCGCTCTACTTGACTCGGCAAAAAATGTGCCTAAAAGTGATATTGAAACTGAAATTATATATTACGCAGAGGATAGTATCATTACAGACTTTACCGAAAACAAGGTTTACCTCTACAAAAAAGCCTGGTTTGAATACGGAAAAATGCGACTCGATGCCGACCGCATCGTCATCGACTGGAAAAATTCAGAACTCTACGCCTACGGAATCGCAGATAGCGTAGGCGTGGTATCAGGCAATCCCTTCTTCAAAGACGGCAACTCAGTATATGAGATCCGAAAGGAGATGCGCTACAACTTCAAAACACAAAAAGCCATCATCAAAGATGTAGTCACGGAGCAGCAAGATGGGGTACTTCGTGGAACCACCATCAAGAAAACTGAGGATGGGAGCGTGTACCTAGATCATGGCTACTACACCACCTGCAAACTGACCAAGCCCCACTGGCATATTTCCTCCTCCAAAATCAAATCCATTTCAGGCAAACAAGTCGTATCTGGACCTTTCAATCTCTACTTCAATGGCATCCCCACCCCACTCGGATTGCCCTTTGGATTGATTCCTGATACCCCTGAAGAGAAGGCATCTGGGATCATCTTTCCATCCTACGGCAGGGAGCAGGTTCGTGGATTGAGCTTGAGAGAGCTCGGCTATTACTTTGCATTCAACGATTACATTCACCTCCGTGTCACGGGAGATGTGTATTCCAAAGGAGGATGGGGCGTCAAATCCCAATCCATGTACACCAAGAAATACCGCTACAGCGGTGGGTTTAACATGGACTTTCAAAAATTTATCAGCCCAGAGACAGAACTCATACCGCTCAACTACAATACCTTTCGAGTGCAGTGGAACCATAGCCCCATCACACGAGGAACGGGACGATTCTCTGCTTCGGTGAATGCGGGTTCGACGAGTTATTTCAATAACGTAGTCAACCCAAACAACTTTGCCAACAATGTCACTGGGGATCTGAATTCTAACATTTCCTACTCCAAAACTTTCGCAGGTACTCCCTTCTCCATGTCGGCCAACCTTCGACACTCCCAAAGTGTGCAAACCGGTGAAGTACGATTGGACCTACCTACCATAGGCATCAACATGAATCGGCAGAGTCCCTTTCAAAATGTCAAGTTTGAGCCCCTCAAAACCTTAAACATTGCCTGGAACTTCAATCTCCAAAACTCCATTACCAACCGCATCAAAACCTTCGGTCAAGCCAGTCAAGTGGATGGACCCCAAACCATTCCTTTCAACATGGATAACCTTGGTTTGCTGCTTAAAAATGGAAATAATGGAGCCAGAAATACCATTCCCATCAGTTCCAATTTCTCTTTATTCAAGTACTTTACCGGTACCGCTTCGGCCAATTACAACGAGCTCTGGTACATGCAGCGCTTTAACTACAGCTACAACTCCTCCACTGATAAGGTAGAGCAGGTAAAGGAGGATGGATTTAATCGAGTAGGATACTACAATACTTCCTTTGCGATGAATACCAACTTCTATGGTTTTTACAACTTCAAGCCATCGGGCAAATTGCAAACCATTCGCCACCACATGGCCCCTACCGTTGCTTTCAATTTCAATCCTGACTTTTCAGATCCCGCCTATGGCTACTATCAGGAAGTTCAATCCGATAAATCGGGAAGAATTACCCGCTACTCCAGACACCAAGGCTTAATTTTTGGGGACGCTCCAATTGGAGAGTCTAGAGCCTTGAGCTTGGGTCTTCGAAATGTGGTGGAAGCCAAAATCAAAACGCAGACGGACAGTACCGAAGGAGAATTCAAAAAAATTCCTCTCTTGGAAGCCTTCAACATCAATACTGCTTACAATTTTGCTGCAGACTCCTTTCAACTCTCTCCTTTCCAGCTCTCCGCGCGAACAACCTTATTTGAGCAGAAGCTATCCGTCAACGTAAATAGTACCATCGACCCCTATGCAACCCTCGCTACCCTTGGGTCAGATGGTACCACCCGCTATAGCAGTAGCAAGGAATATGCTTGGAAGAAGGGACAGGGAATTGGAACCATTAGAAGTGCTTCTTTAAACCTAAACGCCTCGCTAAACCCAAAAAATGGCCAAAATCCTGGGGAGGTGCGAGATGAATTAACACAGGATTTTATCCAGCAAGGGGGTGTCATGAATCAATTCGTGGAAAATGAAATCAATCGAATCGTGGCAGATCCAAGCCAATACATCGATTGGGAAATTCCTTGGAATTTAACCCTAGGCTACAACCTAGCCTATGCAAAGCAAGTGACCAATACAACCAACATTACCCAAGCCATGAATGTGAGTGGAGACTTATCCATCTCTGAAAAATGGAAGGTGAATTTTAATACGGGTTATAATTTTGACTCGAAGGAAATCACCCAAACTATGATTGGCATTGCTCGAGACCTCCACTGCTGGCAGATGAATGTCAATTGGGTTCCGTTTGGGAGATTTACCTCCTACAACATAGATATCCGTGTCAAATCCAGCATTTTGCAGGATTTGAAAGTATCGAGAAGGAGAACCTTCTTTGATTTTTAAGCTCAGAAATAAACCTTTCGGGACCTCATTCTCGTTAGGAATACCACATCCCTAATTTCTACCATACCTGCTATGAATTTCCGTATCCTATCAATTTGCTTTGTGCTCTTTTTTGCGAGTATTCTCTTCCCAAGTACTGCTTCTGCACAACTCAAAAAGGTGCTCGACAAGGTAAGTACAGCCACGGGTGGATCTTCCAACCCTTCCCCAGCTGAAATGGCCAATGGCCTGAAAGAGGCCTTGGAAAAAGGAACTGGACTGAGTGTGGATCGACTCAATCTAGAAAATGGATTTCTAGGAAACCCCGCCATCAAACTCCCTTTTCCTGAAGAAGCCATTCAAGTGGAGCGCAGCCTGAGGAAAATTGGTTTGGGCAACCTCTGTGATCAGTTGATCACCAGCATCAATCGTGCTGCGGAAGATGCAGTAAAAGAGGCCCGGCCCCTATTCACCCAAGCCATCAAGGAAATGACTTTCAAGGATGTGCAAAGCATTCTTTTGGGTTCTGAGCGTGCTGCTACCGACTACCTACAGCAAAGTACCACGGATGGATTGAAAGTTAAATTTGCCCCTCCCATTCAGGCAAGTCTACAAAAAGTAGGCGCCACAGCCCATTGGGAATCGGTCATGACACGGTACAATAAAATTCCCTTGGTCAAGCCAGTGAATACTGACCTAACCGCCTATGTCACCGATAAAGCACTGAAAGGATTGTTTGTGGAGATTGCCAAAGAAGAATTAGCCCTACGGAAAAATAGTAACTTGAGATCCAGCCCCCTGCTCCAAAAAGTTTTTGGGTTTGCTGAAACTCAAAAAAAGTAAGAAAGGACACTACAAGGAAAGGAGCTAACAAGTTGGAATTCCACTATTTTTAGAACCGGTACGCAGCCTTGTCAAAACCTAAATCATAGATGAAAAAAATCTTCTTACTCCTACTTACTTTTTGGATTAGCAACTCATCGATTTCCCAAGAGGATCCGTATAGCCGTGCTGTTAATTTCTTTATTTTAAATTTTAATACTGGAAAATACGATCTGATTTTTGAGAATTTTTCTCAAGAAATGAAAAAAGCGGTGCCACTTGAAAACACAAAACAATTCTTAACTGATGTGAGAAATCAGGCTGGTAAAATCGACGGCCTAGAATTTTTAAACTTTCAACAAGGAACTTACGCGGCCTACAAAACAAGTTTTGAAAAGTCTTTAATGACTCTCCTCATTTCCCTAGATGATCAAAATAAAATCGACGGATTGTACATAAAGCCCTATATAAACTCAACACAGACAGGAGAAACAACCGTTGATAATTTGGATGGATATCCTGAAGAAATTCGCACAATCATTTTTGCTAAAACGAAAGATTTACCTAATAATGCCAGACTTTCCATTGCCCTTATCCAAAATGGAGAAGTCAAAAATTATGGGGTTCAAAAAAATGAGGATAATATAAGCCCTGATGAAAACCACAGAAACCTCTTTGAAATTGGGTCCATCACAAAAGTCTTTACCTCAACCCTGTTGACCTCCCTAGTCTTGGATAACCAAGTTGGATTAAATGAAGAGATAAATTCCTATTTCGATTTCCAATTTAAAGATGATCGAAAATTAACCTTTGAAAGCTTAAGCAACCATACCTCGGGCCTACCGAGATTACCTGAAAACTTAGATCTTTCCATCCCTTCCATCGATGAAAACCCCTATAAAGACTATGGAAAAAAAGAATTGGAAGTGTATTTGAGAGAATTAATGGATGTAAAAAATGAGGACTTAGGAACTTTTGAATATTCAAATCTTGGTGTTGGTCTGCTTGGCTACACCCTAGGCTTGTCTCAAAAGACAAGTTTCCAAAACCTATTGCAAACGAAGGTTTTTGACAAATATGGACTTACCCAATCGTATACTAGCTCCGAAGATCTCGGTGATCGACTAATAAAGGGTTTGGATTACGATGGATACGAGGTGACTAATTGGGACTTTGACGTATTGTTTGGCGGTGGAGGGATTATTTCTTCGACGGAGGACCTATCGAAATTCGCTTTGGCTCAATTCAATCCTGAGAATCTAGAACTAGCATTGACCAGACAGCCTACTATTCAATTGAATGAAAATTCTGCTATTGGGTTGGGCTGGCATATTGAACTATCAAAAAATAAAAATAACCTCTATTGGCACAATGGTGGAACAGGTGGATATTCTTCTTGTATGGTTTTGAATGTGAATAAAAAACAAGGAGTCATCGTGTTATCCAATGTTTCTGGAATCAATGAAACCATAGATGAATTAAGCTTTGAACTTTTGCAGGTATTGAAAAAGAGTACTACACCTAATCCAAACTAACTAAAAAGAGCCCGGTAGAATCCCGAGCTCCTTCAATAAATTTGGTTTGAAACGCTCCAATTTTGGAGATTTCCTATTTTATATTCGGGATTGGATTGAATCCTTAGGAATCAATCAAATCCACTAGCAAGCTTTCTCCCTCTTTAGTCACTTTAACGAGGCCTTTTTGGGTCAGTCCTTTGATCGAAACATCCCACTTTTTTCCACTCAGTCC
>Ga0114975_10002821_pt1 | contig 11804 bp, 7 predicted proteins | sample S_130626_EF_Meta_FD_87031 | JGI IMG/M metagenome (GOLD analysis project Ga0114975, IMG submission 87031) | Freshwater microbial communities from Lake Simoncouche, Canada to study carbon cycling - S_130626_EF_MetaG | ecosystem: Environmental > Aquatic > Freshwater > Lake | place: Lake...
CCGGTGATCGAACCAAGCTGGGCCTGGGCCAGGCGCAGCTCCTCGGCAAACAGCTCGAGCGCGGGTTGGGGGGTGCGGGCCAGAGCGTCGGCCTGCAGCAAATGCGCCTGCGCACCCAATAGCGCTTGCAAGTGACGCTCGCGGGCAATGAATTCTGGCTCACCCGCGCTCAAGCCCGAGAGCACCCGTAAGCGCTCGAGCAGGAGCGCAACCCCCTCGAGCGTCTGCGCCGAGAGGCGGACTTCGCCAGCGCTCGCACCCGGTCGCGCCGCCGCATCGCATCCGGCGGCCAACCCGTCCCGATCGATCTTGTTGCGCACCCGCAGCACCGGAACCTGCGCTGGGAGATGGCGCGCCAGCAGTTCCTGCGCATGGTGCGTGGACGCGTCCGGTGCGTCGACGCGCGCGCCATCGGATTCGACCAGCTCGAGCACAAGATCTGCGCGGGCCACCGCTTCCAGGGTGCGCTCCATGCCGATCCGCTCGATCGGGTCAACGCTTTCGCGCAGACCCGCCGTATCGACCAAGGTGAGTGCCAGGCCCTGCAAGTCCACCGCCTGCTCGATCCGGTCGCGCGTGGTCCCCGCCAAAGGCGACACAATCGCCAGATCGCGCCCGACCAGGGCATTGAGCAGACTGCTCTTGCCCACATTGGGTGCGCCGACCAGGACAACCGTCATGCCTTGGCGCAGACGCACCCCAGCGCGCGCGCCATCCAGGAGCAGCGTGAGTTGTGTGCGGATGGCGTCGAGTCGACCCAAGGCGTCCCAATGCGCCAGCGCATCGACATCGTCTTCTTCGGGAAAGTCGATCGTCGCCTCGATCAGCGCGCGCAGCTCGATCACCGCATCCACCAGACCTAGGACCTGCATCGAAAAGCGGCCTTGCAAGGAGCGCATCGCGGCTCGCGCCGCCGCCTCGGTCGAGGCATCGATCAGGTCTGCCACCGCCTCGGCCTGCGCGAGGTCGATCTGGCCATTCAGAAACGCGCGGCGCGTGAACTCCCCTGGCTCGGCCAGCCGCATCCCTGGCGCAAGCGTTCGGCCCAATTCGAGCACCCGGTTCAGGAGTCGCCCCAGAACTACCGGTCCACCATGCCCCTGCAACTCGAGCACTTCTTCGCCGGTATAAGAGTGCGGGGCGGCAAACCAGAGGGCGATGCCCTGGTCAATCGTTTCGCCCTGCGCATCGCACCACCGCACGAGCGTCGCGTGGCGCGCGGCAAGCGCCTGCCCGCAAAGCGCGAGCGCAAACGGCGCCAGGCCTTCGCCGCTGATCCGAATCACCCCGATCCCGCCCCGTCCGATCGCGGTCGCAATCGCCGCGATGGGGTCGCGTTCGGTCGCGATCATTGCGCCCGGAGCATGTGGATCGCAATCCAGTGCGTCGCCCGCAGCGCAACCCGCTCAGTCACCGCGGCCCCGCTGATCCCGTTGCGCCTGCACCGCTTCCAAACTGAGCCCGGCCTCGTAGGCGAACTCGCCCGCCGCGATGCGCCTCGCGATCTCTGGCGCATCGAAACAGAGAAACGCTTCGACCTCGCCATCGCCATTGTGTGGGCGCCAGTGGACGTCGACCTCGAGTTCAAAGACCACCACCTGTTCGTGCTGGACGCCTTGGGTGGCGCGCCGCAGGAGCTCGAACACGGCACTGCAGCGGGCCTGCGCCGTCTGGATCCGGGTCAGGCCCGCTTCCTCGCCGGCCTCGCGCAGCAAGGTCTGGGCCGCATTTTCTCCGGCACTCACACCCCCGCCAACGAGGGTATCGAGGAGCCCGGGATCGATGGCCTTGGTCCGGCTGCGACGGGCAACCCAGACCGACCCGTCGGGTCGGTACGCGACCAGTTGCGCGGCCTGGCTTCGAAGTCCAAACAGGCGAAAGGCCGATCGCTCGAGAGGAAACAGTCGCTCGCCCGTGCTTGGAACCGTCACATCAAAGAGTTCATCGCGCCAACCGGTCAACGCGCCTCGCGCCAAGGCTGCGCGCGCGATCGCGGTGAAGAGGCGTGGATCCGGTCGCACGACGAGACGCGGGGATCCGGCTTCAAAGCCGGACCCGGTCGGCCCGACCGGGGCAACTCGGCCATCGCCTGGGGGCGAGTACCCGTCTGGACCATCCTGCCAGCGCGCCTCTTGGTCCTGTGCGCACCAAAGCGCCGCCAGTTCGCGCTCGACCCAGCCGATCGGCGTTACGCCCGCGGGCAAGTCGACCGCAAGGGTCACAAGACCCGACGTGGTGAACCCCTGTGGGTGCATACCTTATTTTTTCTTGCTGGCGCCCTGTTCGATCTGGCGCGTAATGAACCATTGCTGCGCAATCGAAAATACGTTGTTGACCAACCAGTAGAGCACCAGGCCCGCGGGAAAGAAGAAGAACATGGCTGAAAAAATCAGCGGCATGAACATCATCACCTTGGCCTGAACCGGATCGGGCGGCGTCGGATTGAGGCGGGTCTGCAAAAACATAGTCGCCGCCATGATGACCGGCAACACATAGTACGGATCGGGTGTCGCCAGGTCATGAATCCAGCCGATCCAGGGGGCATCGCGCATTTCAACCGATGCCAGCAGCACCCAATACAGGGAAATAAAAACCGGGATTTGGACGACGATTGGCAGGCATCCCGCCATCGGATTGACCTTTTCGGTCTTGTAGAGCTCCATCATGGCCTGATTGAGCTTGATCCGATCATCGCCAAAGCGCTCCCGCAGCGCTAGCATCTTGGGGGAAACCAGCTTCATTTTGGCCATCGAACGGTAACTGGCCGCTTGCAACGGAAAAAACGCCAGCTTGACGACAATCGTCAACAAGACGATTGCCCAGCCCCAATTGCCCGCGAACGAATGCAAGGTCTCCAATAGCCAGTACAAGGGCTTGGCGATGACCGTCAGCAAGCCGTAGTCAACCACCAGATCAAGGCCTGGCGATACCTTTTCGAGCACATGCTGATCCTGCGGTCCCACATAGAGCACCGATTCCGACTGCACGGACGCGCCGGGCGCCAGACTGGACAGTGGCTGGATTGCCCCGACCGAATACAGTCCATTGTCGACTTTTCGGGTGAAGAATTCTCGAGCCGTGTTGACCGGCGGGACCCAGGCAACGACAAAATAGTGCTGAATGATGCCGGCCCAACCATCGTCCGACTTTTTCTGGGCGCTTGCCTTGCCTTTCTCGATATCGGAAAAATCGACTTTTTTGAATTTTTCCTCATCGGTATAAATCGCCGGCCCCGTGTAGGTGCTGTAAAACTGACTCTCCCCCGGCGGTTTTTGAGAATCGCGCGTCAGCTGCAGATAAAGCGACGCCTGAACCGACTGGCCGCCCTCATTGAACACCTCGTGGTGAACCCCGACCCGATACGATCCGGGCTCCAATGTGTAACGCTTGGTGAGTCGCAATCCCCCGGAGGATGCTGTCAAAGACAAATCGACCGGTTTGCCTGCACCCGCCTCGACCCGATCGCCGGCCACAGACGACTCAAACAAGGTCCGGTGGGTGGGCAGTTCGGGCGCGCCAATCAGTCCGGTCTGCGCCAGGTAAGTTTTTCCGGCCCCGGAAGTCAACAGAACCGCCTGCGCCTTGCGGTCATCGGCATCGCGATAACGCAGCAACTCGGACCGCACGACCGAGCCGCCCACGGTATCAATGGTGAGGGCCAACACATCGTTTTTAAGCACAATCAGGCGCCCCGTGCCGGTCGTGCCCGTCACCGCGGTCGGCGGTGCTGCCGCCCCCGCCCCGCCCGCCGATCCAGCGCTTGCTGACGCTTGCGGCACGTCCGTCGCCTGCTCTGTCGGACTGCGCGCAGGCGCTTTGGAGGCAATCGGTGCGCCCGCACCAAAAAGCGAAGCATGGCCGCTCTGCTTTTGCCACGCGTCCCACAAAAGCAGCAGCGACATCGAGAAAATAATCAGAAGAATCGTTCGTTGCGTCTGCATGTTGCTCTCAGCGAAGGCCCGCCGTGGGGGCCGGTGGTCGGAGAAAAATGAGGGAGTTCTCGATAGGACTCGGGCCGATTCGGTCAGGGCTCAATCAGGACTTCATCAGCACTTAAGGCACCGGATCGTAGCCGCCCTCGCACCAGGGATGGCATCGGATCAAACGGCGCACCCCCAACAAAGCCCCACGCCCCGCACCATGTCGATCGATCGCCTCCAGAGCATACGCAGAACAGGAGGGGAAAAATCGACACCGCGGACCCAGGAGTGGGCTGATCAAGCCACGATAGGCATGCAAGGGCGCCTTGACCATCCGCTTCAGGAGCAGACCACGATTTAGCGCGCGGCCTGCCACACCCGCAAGTTTAACGGTCATCGCTCGGGCGCTACCACCGGGACCGACCTACACAAGGCGTCGAGCAGCGAATCGGCTTCGGCACGGATCGCGGCTTTGAGCGCCCGATCCGTTCGACGAACCCGTAGGACCGCCCGGCCCTTGGGCGGCTTGGTCGTGCCCGACATCGCACCTGGATTCGCGCCTGGAATCGCGCCTGAAACGGTGCTCACCCCGACCGCCGACCCTGCTCTTGGCGCCAGTGGGAGCGCACGTAAGCGAATCATGACGGCGAGTGGATGGCCCCGCGACGCCAGACCACAGGCCCGCCACGACTCCCGCAACACGCGACGAATCGCATTGCGCAACGGGGCCGCGGGCGCCAATCGCTTGGAGACCGATAAAATCAACGCCGCCTGCGTCCATACCGCCTGCGCTGCCCGGGGATCATGCCCGCCCTTCTCGGGTCCGGCTGGTGTTCCCATCGGCTGCGGGCGCACGTAACTCAGCGCCAGATGCGCCGAACTGGCCCACGGACGCCGGCGGGCCAGAAGCGTCAAATCGATGGGTCCCAGACGCTGAACTCAAACGCCCAGGCGCTTGCGGCCTTTGGCGCGACGTGACCGGATGACCGAACGACCGCCGCGCGTTTTCATGCGCACGAGAAATCCGTGCGTGCGTTTGCGACGTGTCACCGAGGGTTGGAACGTGCGTTTCATATTTCACTTCTCAATCAGTCGGAAAAAAAGCCCTCGATTACAGCGGTCTGCAGCGGACTCGTCAAGTGGTCGATGCAAAATGGCTCGCAGAAGCTGTGGATAACTTCGCCACGGGCGCGTTACAATTGGGGCCTCAGCCTGTTTACCGCGACCCCAAGATGACGGACCGACACTGGCAGGCGTGTGCGTTGCGCCTCGAGCAAGAGCTGACGCCGCAACTCTACAAAACCTGGATTAAGCCCCTTCTGTGCCTGGGCTACGATGAGGGCGAGCATGTACTGCGCCTGGGCGCGCCCAACCGGTTCAAGCTCGACTGGATTCGGACCCAATTCGGCGCGCGCATTGGCGAACTCGCTGCCGCCGAAATTCACCCGACGGTCCGGGTCCAATTTGAAGTTCAAGCCGCTCGCGCCACGATCAACTCCCGCTCACCCGCGCAGACCAACCCAGCATCTGCCCACTCGCCGATGGCGGGCAATCCGAACGATGTCAGTATCGACGCCATCGGGAACAGCGCTGGTGACATCGCAGGAAACGCCTTTGCAGAATCGACTGCGAACGCCATAGGCGACCCGATGGTCGGCACCGCGCCGGTGGCGCCCCAGCAACTGGATTCGATTGGCCAACTCGACGCCAACGAAGAATCCGCGGGTCGTCTGGCCTTCATGCCGGGCCTGGTCGAGCGTGAGGTGGCCCCCCACGTCGAGCGCAGCAAACTCAATCTGGAACTGACCTTTGATACCTTCGTCACAGGTAAAGCCAATCAGATGGCGCGTGCTGCCGCCTTGCAAGTGGCGCAACGTCCCGGAGTCTCGTACAACCCCTTGTTTCTCTACGGTGGCGTGGGACTTGGAAAAACCCATCTGATTCACGCGGTTGGCAATGCTCTGTTACAAGCCAATCCAGGCGCGAGAATTCGTTACATTCACGCTGAACAATATGTCTCAGATGTGGTGAAGGCTTATCAACGAAAAGCGTTTGATGAACTCAAACGGTACTACCACTCTCTCGATTTATTATTGATCGACGATATCCAATTTTTTGCTGGCAAGCAGCGCACTCAGGAAGAGTTTTTCTATACCTTCGAAGCCTTGGTGGCGGCACGTCGACAGATCCTGATCACCAGTGACACCTACCCCAAAGAGCTTTCAGGCATCGATGAACGCTTGGTCAGTCGATTCGACTACGGTTTGACCGTTGCCATCGAACCGCCGGAACTCGAAATGCGGGTCGCCATCTTGCTTCGTAAAGCCGAGTCGAGTCGAGTCGAGTTGCGCGAAGAAGTCGCGTTTTTCATCGCTAAAAATCTGCGTCAAAACGTGCGTGAACTGGAAGGGGCCTTGCGAAAGGTCATCGCATACTCTTCATTTCATAACCAACCCATCACGCTCGAGCTGGTGAAGCTCGCCTTGCGTGAACTGTTGTCGGTCAATCGGGGCCAAATTTCAGTCGAATTGATTCAAAAAACTGTCGCTGATTATTACAAAATCAAGGTGGCTGATATGGGGTCCAAACGCCGACCAGCCAACATTGCACTGCCTCGTCAGGTCGCCATGTATCTGGCGAAGGAACTTACGCAAAAAAGCCTCCCCGATATTGGTGAATTATTTGGTGGACGCGACCATACGACGGTGCTGCATGCAGTGCGAAAAATAAGCAGCGAGCGCCAGAGCAATACCGAACTCAACCGCTCGCTGCACGTGCTTGAACAGACCTTACGGGCCTAATGAACGGTGAACAAACAGTGAATAAACGGTGAACAAGCGTGTGGACAACTTGACTTCACCCGATCGAGTCGACGATGGTCGCCAAGTTATCCACAACCTCCCATGGTTGCAACGCACCCTGTCCACAGGGTTTAAATCAGTCAGAACGACGGTGTAGCGCCATCGCCAGGGGATCCAAGCATAAGTTGGCTCCCTTATTACCTACTACTACTCTTTTAAAACCATCAATAAGAGTTTAAGAACATCATGCAGTTGATCAAGGCAAACCGTGACGCGATCCTGCGTCCACTCCAGATCGTGGCAGGTATCGTCGAACGGCGGCACACACAACCGATCCTCGCCAACGTCCTGATCCGGCGCGAAGGCTCTGCCGTGTCACTGACCGGGAGCGACAGTGAAATTCAAATCCGCACGACCGCGCAGTTGGCGAGCGCAACCGTAGCCGAGGCCAATCCAGCGGATGCAACGACCACGGTTGCAGCGCGCAAATTGCTCGATATCCTGCGCTCCATGCCCGATGATGGGATGGTCACCGTCACTAACGCGAGTCGCAAGTTGACGGTGGCTGCGGGCAAGAGCCGGTTCACCTTGCAAACCCTGGGCGCCGAGGCTTTCCCAACCGCAACGCTGGTAGAAGCCGGCATGGTGCGCTTCACCGTACCGCAGGGGACGCTGAAAAACCTGTTCAGCCAGGTGTTCTACGCCATGGCGCAACAAGACATCCGTTTTTATCTCAACGGCTTGTTGTTCGTTGTCAGCGGGCAAACCCTGACGGCGGTCGCCACCGATGCGCACCGCCTCGCCGTCGCCAGCACGACCTGCGAGTCACTCGACTCCGAGCAAGCGTCGACTGAGGTCATCATCCCGCGCAAGGCGGTGATGGAGCTGCAACGCTTACTGGCCGACAGCGAAGAGCCTGTCGTGATCGAAGTCACGCCGAATCAGGCCCGCTTTCGATTCGTCGACGATAAACAAGCTGAGATTGAACTGGTGACCAAACTGGTCGAAGGCAAGTTCCCGGATTGGCGGCGGGTGATTCCACAAAATCACCAGAAGCTCGTCACGGTCGAGCGTGATGCGTTTACCCGGGCGTTGACGCGGGTCGCCATTCTCACCGGTGAAAAGTTCCGGGCCGTTCACTTTCGGCTCAGCCCAAGTGTCCTTCGCATCCAAGCGCAAAATGCGGAACAGGAAGAGGCAACCGATGAGTTAGACATTGAATACGATGGCGAGGAGCTTGATGTTGGGTTCAATGTTTCTTATTTACTGGATTGCCTGAATAATTTGAAATCCGAACAGATTCTGCTTCATTTTGGTGATTCCGGGTCCAGTGCACTTCTAACGGTGCCCGGGCTCGACGGATTTCAATATGTAGTCATGCCCGTTCGAATCTAGATTTGACGGATTGCATTCGACGACCGATTCCTTCTACTAAGAAATAGCCGACATGACTCAGGATTACTCAGCTTCATCGATTCAGATTCTCGAAGGCCTGGAAGCGGTTCGAAAGCGACCGGGAATGTATATCGGTGATACATCCGACGGCACTGGATTACACCATCTGGTTTTCGAAGTGCTGGACAATTCGATCGATGAGGCATTGGCTGGTCATTGCGACGATATTACTGTCACGATTCATACGGATAATTCGATCAGTGTGATCGATAATGGCCGAGGAATACCGACGGGCGTGAAATTTGATGACCGGCATGAGCCCCCTAGAAGTGCCGCCGAAATTGTCATGACCGAGCTTCACGCTGGCGGAAAGTTTGACCAGAACAGTTATAAAGTTTCAGGTGGGTTACACGGCGTTGGGGTGTCTTGTGTCAATGGACTGTCCCAATGGCTGAGACTGACAATTCGCCGCGATGGTCGAGTTCACCAGATGGAATTTGAGCGCGGTGTGGTTGTCAATCGCCTGCTTGAAAATCAAATCGGTCCCGATGGGACCGAGGTTCAAGTGTCACCAATCCGGTGTACTGGACAGAGTGATAAAAAAGGAACGGAAGTTCATTTTCTGGCCGATGTTGAAATTTTTGGACTCGTCGAGTTTCATTATGATGTACTCGCAAAGCGCATTCGGGAACTCTCTTTTTTAAATAACGGAGTTCGGATCCGATTACTCGATCAAAGGACCGGAAAAGAAGAAAATTTCGCTTTTTCCGGGGGTGTCAAAGGATTTGTTGAATATATCAATAAGAATAAGTCCATTATTCATCCGACGACCTTTTATGCTGAGGCCAGCCGAGAGGGAATCTCGGTTGAAGTCGCGATGCAATGGAATGACGGCTATGGGGAACAAGTCCTATGTTTCACCAATAATATTCCGCAACGCGATGGCGGCACCCATTTGACGGGATTACGCGCTGCGATGACGCGCGTGATGAATAAATATATTGCGGATCATGAATTTGCCCGCAAGGCCAAGGTGGAAACCACGGGCGATGACATGCGCGAAGGCTTGGCGTGTGTGTTGAGTGTAAAAGTTCCGGAACCTAAATTTTCCAGTCAGACCAAGGAAAAGCTGGTCTCGAGCGAGGTGCGCGCACCGGTCGAAGAACTGGTCGGACGCGCGCTCGAGCAATACCTTGAAGAGCGTCCGGCGGATGCGAAGATTATCTGCGGCAAGATTGTGGATGCTGCCCGCGCTCGCGAGGCAGCACGACGCGCTCGGGAAATGACACGGCGCAAAGGACTACTGGACGGCTTGGGTCTGCCAGGCAAACTTGCCGATTGTCAGGAACGCGATCCGGCGCGCGCCGAACTATTCATCGTCGAGGGTGACAGTGCGGGTGGGTCGGCGAAACAGGGTCGCGATCGGAAGTTTCAGGCGATCCTCCCCCTCAAAGGCAAGATTCTGAATGTTGAAAAAGCGCGTTTCGACAAGCTGCTTGCGAGCGCTGAAATTGCAACGCTAATTACGGCATTGGGCACTGGGATCGGCGCTGAGGACTATTCACTCGATAAGCTGCGATACCACCGGATTATCATCATGACCGATGCCGATGTGGACGGCAGTCATATTCGCACGCTGTTGCTGACGTTTTTTTACCGGCAAATGCCCGAGCTAATCGAACGCGGGCACGTCTACATTGCGCAACCGCCACTGTACAAAGTGAAACATGGCCGGGACGAGCGCTATCTCAAAGACGACCATGAGCTCAATCAACATATGTTGATGCTCGCACTCGAGGGCGCAGAGCTCATTCCCCACGCCGGTGCAACACCGATTCAGGGGGATGCGCTGGGGGAATTGGCCCGGCGGTTTTTGCTCGCGCAAGCGGTCGTGGATCGACTGTCGATGATTCTGGATTCGGAAGCGCTGAGTGCCATCATGGATGGCTGCGAACTGAATCTGGCCGATCAGGAGCAGGCGCAGTCCAGTGCCGCTCGGCTGCAATCGGCGCTTGCCCGGGGCTTGCCCGTGGTCGCGCAGATGAATGCACCGCTGGTCCAGGCGCAATTTGACGATCGGCAGGAAAAATGGGCCCTGCGCGTTGCCCGCCGAGTCCATGGGAACGTCAAGGTCAGTGTCATTGACGCCGATTTTGTGGCTTCGGCCGATTACCATTCGCTCGCGGACTGCTCGCGCCTGGTGGCCGACCTGGTGCGGGAGGGCGCTGAAGTCCGCCGTGGCCGCGAGCGTCGGCCGCGCGGTGTGGCCAGCGCCCCGGGTGCGACCGCAGCCAACGCCAGCCTCGATACCCTTGGGGTGGAACTGGACGCCGATGCGGAGGTGCTTGATGAAGTCCAGGGGTCGTTGATGGAACCCGGAACCCCGGGCAGTGTCTTGACCAATGAACTTCCGCGCGAGCGCACCCTGGCCGATCGGACCGTTGGGGATAAGCGCAGTCATTCGATCACCGATTTTCGGGACGCGATGCGCTGGCTGCTGTCCGAAGCAGAACGTGGGGTCAGTCGTCAGCGCTACAAGGGCTTGGGGGAAATGAATCCCGCACAACTCTGGGAGACGACCATGGACGCGAGCGTACGGCGCTTACTACAGGTCCGGATCGACGACGCGATTGGTGCGGATCAGATTTTCACTACCCTCATGGGCGATGAAGTCGAACCGAGGCGAGCATTCATCGAAAGCAACGCGCTAATTGCACGAAATATTGACGTTTGAACTGGGGATCTGACGGTTATTTCGCATATTGATGGCGAACGCAAAGCCAGGCGAGGCCAATTGGTCAGAGGCGTTTGAGCCACTGGCTGGGCCCGTTTTTCGACGCCTTTGGCTGGTCTGGATGGTCGCGAACACGGTCATGTGGGCCAATGATGTGGCCGCCGGCTGGTTGATGACCAGTCTCACCACCTCTCCCTTGCCGGTTGCACTGGTGCAGGCGGCGTCGACTTTGCCGGTGTTTCTGCTGGGCGTTCCAAGCGGTGCATTGGCCGATATTCTGGATCGACGCCTCTGGTTCGCTGCGACCCAGCTCTGGGTCGTCATCGTTGGGATGATGCTCGCAGTGGCTTCCCTGACCGGCGTCCTGGATGCCAACTGGTTGCTGGCGCTGACCTTCCTGCACGGAATTGGCTTGGCGCTGCGCTGGCCGGTGTTTGCCGCCATCATCCCGGAAATCGTTCCGCGTCGCGATTTGCCGGCCGCCCTTGCACTGAACGGCATTTCGATGAATGTGTCCCGAATTCTCGGGCCAGTGCTTGCCGGCACCCTGATCGCGAGCCTCGGTGCGCCTGCGGTGTTTTTGCTGAACGCCTTGCTCTCGTTGGCGGCCACGGTGGCGATCTTGAGTTGGCGCCGCGAAGTTTCGACCCGGGCGTTACCCGCGGAACGGTTTTTTGGCGCGATCCGAGTCGGACTGCAATATGTCCAGCAGTCCCCGCCTCTGCAGGCCGCCATGTGGCGGGCGGCCCTCTTTTTCCTCAACGCCGTGCCCCAGTTGGCACTCCTGCCCTTGCTCGCCCGCAGTCTGCCTGGGGGCGATGCTGCGACCTATACCTTGTTATTGGCGCTGATGGGTCTGGGGGCCATTTTGGGCGTCGTGTTGCTGCCGCGTTTTCGCGATGGACTCGCGCGCGAACAACTCATCGTGCGGGCCACCCTACTCAATATTGGTGC
>Ga0114975_10002822_pt1 | contig 11802 bp, 2 predicted proteins | sample S_130626_EF_Meta_FD_87031 | JGI IMG/M metagenome (GOLD analysis project Ga0114975, IMG submission 87031) | Freshwater microbial communities from Lake Simoncouche, Canada to study carbon cycling - S_130626_EF_MetaG | ecosystem: Environmental > Aquatic > Freshwater > Lake | place: Lake...
ACCCAGCGTTTAGTCAAACAGCCGTTACTCTAACAACACAGGGTGCAAACTATACTGCATTGGGCTATGGTGCCGGATACTTCTTGGGTTTAGGAACTAGTAATGTATTGGCAAGAAGTGCTGATGGTACAACTTGGTCCAGCACATTGGGCCCAGCCAGCGCCACATGGACCAGTATCAGTTACGGCAACGGTTATTGGATATTGACTGCCAGCGGAACTGGAACCAGTTACTATTCTAACTCAGTGACAGGTGTTGCAGCAGATTGGAAAACAGCATCATTACCGTCAAGTGCTTCGTGGACTGCCAGTGCATTTGGTGCAGGATCATTTGTGGTTATCGACGGCGGTGCTGCCAGTGTCAACGCCGCATACTCGACTACACACGGTTCAACCTGGCAGTCAGCAAACTTGCCAACAAACGCAACATGGACTAGTGTGGCTTATGGTGAAGGCATATTTGTTGCTGTTGCAACCAGCGGAACAGTTGCCGCATACAGTACTGACCTTGGAGCCACATGGTCAAGTGCAACATTGCCACGTAGCACAACATGGTCAAGTGTGACATTTGGCGCTGGTAGATATGTGGCAGTATCCAGCACAAGCGGTACAACAGCATACAGTCTAGATGGCATCAACTGGACAGCTTCAACTTATTCAATAGCTGCTACAAAAGTTGCTTACGGTCAAGGCGTGTTCCTTGCAGTTAACAACAGTGGAACTGTAGCTTATACCAGTGAAGATGGCATTGTATGGAAACAAAGAACTGTCACTGGATCTGCACACACTGCACTGGTGTTTGGTTATACCAATGCCACAGCAGACGGCGTGTTCATCACAGCCGCAGGCACAGCAACTGGCAGCAGAATTATCACAGGTATTCGCGCAAAAGGTCGTGCTGAAATCTTTGCAGGCAGGATTGGTTATATAAACAATTGGGAGGCAGGATCGGGGTATGCATCCGCTCCCACTGTTACAATATTTGATCCTAATTTGACAACTCCTGTGTCTACCACAGTTAGAACGGGCAACGGTGTGCTAGGCAATCCAACAAGTATAAACGAAGGCTCTAACTATATCAGTACTGCAACCTATGTTAATATCAACGGTGATGGCCGTGCAGACAGCTTCCAAACAGGATTATATCTATATCTCAAGACAGTGACAGTGTTGCCAGCAGTTGGAGATAACTTAACTGTTTCGGGTATTAGTGGTGTTTATAAGATCACCAGTGTGGAGATTCGTGACGGATCCACAGCACCCACATACTCCTTAAAAGTTGGCATATCGCCAGACATGCTAAACATACTGGCACCTGCCGATGGTACTGCAATCACTATTCGTCAAAAGTTTAGTCAAGCTCGTTTAACAAATCATGACTTCTTGAACATTGGCTTTGGTGATCCGTTAGACAGTAATTATCCAGGCTTGCCCGCATTTAGAACACTGAATCCAAACAGTCAAACTGTTGAATCAAACTATGGTCGCGTGTTTTATACCAGTACTGACCAAGACGGTAACTTCAAAGTTGGCGATTTGTTTGGAGTTCAACAGTCAACTGGTATTGTTACAATCAGTGCTAGTCAATTTGGACTAACTGGATTGCAGGCGCTGTCGCTGGGTGGTATTGCAGTGGGTGGCTCAAGTGTTATTATCAATCAGTTTGCCACTGACCCAACATTTGTGGCCAACAGCGACAACCTATTACCAACACAAAAAGCAGTCAAAGCCTACATCTTCTCTAGACTAAGTCAGGGCGGATCTAACACATTTACAGGTAACACAATTGCAGGATCAGTAAGCGTGGGAGGTACCAACATTATTACCAGCACGTTTGACAAAGGAACCGTGGGATCTACCATTAATATGCCAAGGACTACAAGAATACAAAGTCCAGGTGGTGTCGATGGTAACATGATGGCACAGGCGTTTTTCACTAAATCGTTCTGGCGTCGTTAAAATAGAATAAAAGGGTTTAGCCCAAGCTAAATACATTATCAGAGGAAAGAAAATGGCTGAATATATACTAGGTAGAATCAAGTTCGTATATCAAGGTAACTGGACAACAGGGACTAGATACATTGCAGATGACATTGTCACTGTTGGTGGAAAAAGTTACATTTGCGTAACAGGGCACTTGGCCGCGGCTGCATTTGCTACGGACTTGGCTGCAAATAATTGGAAAATTATTGCAGACGGTTTAAAATGGAGAAGCACTTGGACTGCTACTACCTTATATAATCCAGGTGATTTGGTAAAATATGGTGCTGTGGTTTATCAATGTAATACTGGTCACACATCACAAGCCAGTTTGGAACTTGATCAAGGCAAGTGGGAAGTATTTGCTAACGGTACAAACTATCGCAGTGCTTGGGCAAATGCCACAGCTTACAGCACAGGTGATCTAGTTACTTATGGCGGTAATGTCTATTACTGCGCAACAAGCCACACCAGTGCTACCAGCACAGCTACTTTGACAGCATTGTCATTTACTGTTAGCGCAGGTACAGCAACTCTTACCTATTCAGCACAAGCTCTTCCTCCTTATGCTGTGGGATCAACAGTTACCTTAGCTGGATTTACTCCAACTCAAACAAGCGGATCAGTTAACACAGTTAATGCATCATTTACTGTTGTAACTTGTACAACAACACAAGTAACATTTGCCCTAACAGGTACATATACCAGCTCAGTACTTGGTACGGTAGCCGGCACAAGCCAGTTGGGTTTAGAGAAAGATCAAGCCAAATGGCAGTTATTCAATGCTGGTGTTAACTATCGTGGCGAATTTGCCGCAAGCACACGTTATCGTGTCAATGACTTAGCTAAATCTGGCGCCAACACTTATATTTGCTTGATAGGACATACTTCTGGCGCAAATATTGATACCACTGGAGTATACTTTGCTAAATTTGTTGCAGGTTTAGAGTTTGAAAGCAGCTGGAACACCAGCACAGCATATCAAGTTGGCGATTTAGCCACATACGGCGGATACACCTACGTATCATTACAAAACCACACCAATCAAAATCCAAGTACAGCCATAGCTTTCTGGACACCCATTACTACTGGTTGGACTTATGAAGGCGACTGGAACAACAGTACCTACTATAAAATCAGTAGTGTTGTTAGATTGGGCGGCTACACATACCTATCAACAGTTGATAGCCCAACATACACATTAACAGCAACCGCAACAACAGCAGGAGTTCCAGTAACAGTTAGTGCTACTAGTGGAACATTGTTAACAGTCAGCAGTACAACTGGCCTAGTTGCAGGCGCAAAGATAACATTTGCCAGCGACCTTGCTAATTTAAGTCGTTTCAACACATATTATATTTTAAGCGGTGTTACTGCTAATCAATTTTCAGTAAGCAGTACACCTGGCGGCGCAGCGGTGGCATTGGCAACTACTACGGGACAAAACGTGGTGGCAACTAGTCAAGGGTTTGTTACAACCAGTGCAACTACTAATCTACAAGCGGGCCAGGCTATTACATTTGCCAGCAGTTTTGGCGGTATTGCAGCCGGTGCAACCTATTATGTGTTGGCAGGATCTACCAGCACACAATTTAACATTAGTGAAGTGGCCAGCGGCAATCAAATTACATTGACTACCACAACTGGTCAAACAGTTTCAGCAACATTTACAGCACAGCCAGGCAATGCTGCCTACTGGTCAAGACTAAATCCAGGACTATACTGGAAAAATACCAGTCAAACCTATACAGGTGTTGCAACATCTACGGTGTTAGTAACAAACGGTGCCGCTACAGGTGCAGCTTATACAGTAGTTCGTAACAACACTGTATATTCTCTAACAAGAACAAGCAACGGCACCAACTATACCACAGGTGACACAATCAAAATTCTTGGCACAGCAGTTGGCGGACTAAGTCCAGTTAATGATATTACTATCACAGTAACCGCAAGTGCTGGTGCAATCACAGCACAAACATCAACTGGTGTTGCAGTTACTTGGACTGGCGGCACCAACTATGTGTTGGGTGATGTGGCAACCATGGGTGCCAACAGCTATGTGTGCATACTACCACACTATGCAACAGCAACCAACAAACCAGATGCAGATTCTCAAGCAGTTTATTGGAACTTGCTGTCAGCAGGTGCTGAAGTTGCTACACTGACCACAGCGGGCGACACTTTCTATTATGGCCCTAACGGCCCAGCAAGACTGCCAATTGGTAGTGTTGGACAAGTTCTACGCTCAAATGGTAATTACCCAACGTGGGACAACTTTGGTCACATTGACAAGATTGTTTATGTTGGACCAGCTGGCGTTGATGCACCTTCACCAACATACGGACAAACCATTGACACTCCTTGGGCCACAGTTCGCTATGCAGCCAAACAAATTGAGGAAGGTTACTTAAATCCCAATGCCAAACAGTTGTTGGTAACCAACAAACAGTTTATCATGAAAGAAGTTACAAACTTCATCAACTACACATATACTGTTACTGTTACACAAACTATTGCTTCAGGCAACAACTTTGTCACAGCTTCCACAGCCAATTTGAATGTTGGCATGCCAATCAAGTTCGCTGGAACTGTGTTTGGCAACGTTGTGGTAGGTACAACATATTACGTTAAAACTATCAACGTTAACGGAACAAACTTCACAATCAGCGACACATTTGGTGGTATTGAGTTTGCATTGGCTAGTGCCACTGGCACAATGTCTGCAACACTTTCTTATATTCAAGAAACATGCGAAAGAGACACTGGTATTATTGTTGATGCTTTAATCTTTGACTTGACACACGGCGGCAATCAAAAATCCACAGCAGCAGCTAACTCATACTATGTGCCATCTAGTAACACTTATATTACCACAGCACTAGGACGCCAAGTTCCGCAGAGTATTGCTGGTTACAACTATATGAAGACCTTAGTTGGTCTAGTGTTGGCTAACCAAGCTCCTGGTACAAACTATCAAACTCTAAATGGTATTGCTACCAAAGCCATTCAAAATATTAATACTGCATACACAGTTGAATCTGGAGTCCCGGCAACTGCCACAGCATTGATCAGCATCGTGACCAATGGTCTTGCTGGTGGCGCAACCAGTGCTATTCCAACAGCTATTAATCCTGCTACTACAATTTCAGTCAAGACAGGCACATACAACGAAGTATTGCCGATCGTTATTCCAAACTACACAGCCGTGGTAGGTGACGAACTGCGTTCAAGTATTATTCAACCCAAAACAGCTAACCCATTGTTGGTCAACGACAAGGCAAAAACTTCTGCAGCATTGACTCGCTTCAAGACCATCATGCCAACTCTAATGGCAAACGGTGCTGTGACTGCAACAAGTGGCAATACACAAACACAAAATGTCAGCTTGCCAGCAGGCGATATTGGTAGTACAACAGCAGTAAGTAGAGTAGTTGCCAACGCAACAATCATGTACGATGTTCTTAATAACGGTGCAGGATCTATTCCGGTATATACTTTACCAGCACCAACTGGCCACAATACATCATTGACTAATACTGCCTATGCGACTACTGGTAATACAACTGGTAGCACAGCGGGATATGGCGATGCTATTACGCAGATTGCACAAAACAAACAGTTTATCAAAGATGAAATATCTGCTTGGTTGGCAGCAGCTGGTAACGGTTATAGTGCGGTATGGACTGCATTGGGCGCAGACGGACAAGCAAACTGTCAACGTGACGTTGGTTACATTGTTGATGCATTGGCATACGACTTAACCTACGGTGGTAATACACAAACATTAATTGTTGGTGCGTCTTACTACACTGGATACACATTAAACGTTGCCGCAACTGAAAAAGCCGCAACTATTGCAGCCTATACTTGGTTGAAAAGTTTCATTGACAACGTTGCTATTAAAGACACAGCAGGTTGGACTAAGACTACAGGATCAAGTCAAGTAGTTACTGGTACAGCTGGATCTGCAAACGCAGGATCATTTGCTCAAAACCGTATCCAAGATATTATTGATTGGATTACAAATGGTACAGCACCAACAGCCGTTACACCATGCGTAACAGCCGCAGCCTATAGTACTGCATTGGTTGCTTCTTATACAGCACTACAGGCTAGAAAGTTAGAAATCCAAAGCGATTCAACTGTTTGGGTTAAGAAGTATTTCCAATCAATGAACTTTACCGAAGCTACTTGCTATCGTGACGTTGGTTACATTGTTGATGCTCTAAGCTATGACCTACTAACTGGCAGTAACTTTGCTAGTTCTAAGGCCGCTGAGTCCTACTTAAGAGGAACTGCTAGCGCACAGTATGTACTAGCAAATCAAAAGACAGCAAGTCTTGGCTTAATCAACTTTATCATGTACAAGTCTAAGCAGACAGCAGCCGCTGGTGCAAGTACAGAAGCACAAAACTTGATTGACGACATTGTTGCTACTATCAATGCAACACAGTTAATCAGTGGACTAAATGTACAAACTCACGGTACATTATCATACAACAATACATTAGCAACTATTCAAGGTGCTGAGATTCTACGTGCAAACAAAGAGTTCTTGGCTTACGAAGCAACTGCTTATATTACAGCTAGTTATGGTGGTACTGTAACTACAACAACCGCCGCTACTAACTTGTTTACACTTGGTGCTAACCACAACTTTGTTGCCGGTGATCCAGTTGTTTTCTCAGGAACAACTTACGCAGGTAGCGGCATCGCTATTGGAACAACATACTATGTTCTAGCAGCCGGACTAACAGGCACGGCATTTACAGTTAGTGCTACCGCAGGCGGAACTGCTATCGATGTTACGTCAAACGGAAGCGGTTCAACACTAGTTGTACGTTATGCATTTGATGCAGTATCTTGCAGACGTGATATGCGTGAATGGGTTGAGGCATTAATCTATGACCTACAGTACACCGGTAACTACCGTTCACGTAGAGCCGCAGAATTATATCTAAACGCAATCAACGGTTCGCAAATGTCAGACATGTTCTTGGTTGCCAACGCCAGCGGCTTACGTAACTGTACACTGAGCGGACTAAGTGGCGGATTAACTGCTGCCAACCAATATGGAACCAAGCGTCCAACAGCTGGTGCATACGTTGCTCTAAATCCTGGATTTGGACCTAACGACAGCAACAACTGGGTAACTACTCGTTCACACTATAGTCAGAACGTCACAATGTTTGGGACTGGTTGCACTGGTGCTAAGATTGATGCAGCCTTACACGCCGGTGGTAACAAGTCAATGGTTAAGAACGACTTTACAACAATCTTGTCAGACGGCATCGGCGTATGGTGTACTGGTTCAGGTTCCTTAACAGAACTTGTTTCCGTGTTCAACTACTACGGTTACTCAGGTTACCTAGCTGAACTGGGTGGACGTATCCGTGCTACCAACGGCAACAGCTCATATGGTACATATGGTGTTATTGCTGAAGGTCTTGACACATATGAAACTCCAGGTTATGCCAACTTGAACAACCGTGGACAGCAGGCTTATATCACAAACACAGTGACTGATGGTGCAAACCAAGTGCTACGTATTGAATACAACAACGCAGGTATTGATTATACCAACGCAAACTTTGTAATCAACGGCAGCGGATTCAATGCTGCTACAGTGGGCGATGAGTTCCGTGACTACGGTGTATTTGAAACTCGCTTGGTTGACTTGAATGATGGTTTTGGATTTGGTGGAGCAGGTTATTTGACAGCCACCAACACTGGACAAAGTGGTACAGCAACCAGCATTGTTATTGCAGCAGCGGACACTGGTCTAAGTCAAAGCTATGTGGGTATGCAGGTTATTATCACTGCTGGTACAGGTGCCGGCCAGTATGCTAGAATCGCCGCATACAACAGTGGTACTAAAACAGCATTGGTCTACAAGCCAAACTTTGAGCCATTAACAGTTACCGGTTCAACCACAACAGTATTGCAAGTTGCATCAACAGCACAACTTTATGTCAACATGCCACTCTATTTTGGTGCAACAACAGCTGGCATATTGACTGCAAACACATTGTACTACGTTGCATCTGTTGCAAGCACAACAACATTTACAGTTAAGTCAACTACAGGCGGATCTGCTATCACTGGCCTAACTGCAACAAGCAGTCAAACTATCAGTTTATTAGCCGCTGGTTGGGAACATGTTGTTCCAGGTACAGCAATTCAATCAGTACTTGACTTAACAGCAACTTATGTTATCGAGCCAGCAGTTAACTACAGTGCTCCTGGATACACTGCAACTGCTAGATCATTGCACACTTCAGCAACTTGGAGAACAGTTGCATACGGCGCAGCACGTTATGTAGCAGTTGCCAATGGTTCAACCACAACCAGTTATTCAACAAACGGCACAACATGGGCCACGGGTGGTGCTAATTCAAGCAGTCAAACATGGACTGATTTGCATTACGGCGGCGGATATGGCGCAACGGCCACAGCAGTGGTTGGCGGTTTGACTGGTAGCGGTGGTATTTTCACAGTTACTAGAACTGGTACACAGATTACCTCTGTTGCAGTGGCACACGGTGGCACTGGGTATACTACTGCTCCAACACTAGTTGTATCAGGTGGCGGCGGCTCAGGTGCAGTGTTAACTTGCTCAGTACTGAATGGCGCAATCACTGATGTTCAAGTTATTGTTAACGGTAGCGGATACACCAGCAACCCAACAGTTACAGTGGTTAACAGTGTGCTAACAAGCGTTGCAGTTAACGCCTGGGGCAAAGATTACACATCGACTCCAACTGTGACCATCAGTGATCCGTTTACGGGCACAGCATGGAGCTCAGCAGGTGCCAGCGTGGTTGGTAATTATTATTTCCACATCAATACTGCTCCGACCCCAAATGTCAAAAACTGGTATCGTGCAACCAGCACAGCTGGTCTGGGCACTGTGGCTCCAATAGTTACAACAGGTACTACTGGTTCCAACAGCAACTTGACTTATGTGGGTACAACAGCTATTGGTGTTCCAACATTGACCAATCAAGGCGTAAGCAGTATCAGCATTTTAACAAGTGACAACGGTAACCCAGGATTTGGTTACTCTGCAACGCCAACTGTGAATATTTTAGACACCAATGCCAAGTTCATTGCAATCTCTGGTGCAAGCACTAATAGTTCATATCAAACTGTGGCAGGCTTAACAGCTGGATCAACTTGGACAGCAGGCGGCGCACTGCCAGCAAGCAACATGTCAAGTCTGGCATTTGGTATCATCAGCGGCACTCCAATCTGGTTAGCAGTGGGCGGAACAGCCAGTGGTGCAACAACCAATGATGGAGCAACATGGACTTCAAGAACTCCTCCCACAACAGGTGGAACATATACTGGTGTAGCATTCAATGGTGCTGTATTCGTGGCCATAGCCAGTGGAGACAGCTTGTCAAGCATATATAACGGCAGCACATGGACAGCAGGTGGTGTATTACCTACATCAACCACATGGTCAAGCATTGCATTTGGTAACGGCAGATTTGTTGCTGTGGCCAGTGGCGGCCGCAATGCCGCATACAGTATTGATGCTGGTGCTACATGGTATGCAAGTCCAGCAGGTTTACCAAGCAGTCAAACATGGACCAAAGTTGCGTATGGACAAGGTTTATTTGTAGCAGTGGCCAGCGGAACTGCTGTGTGTGCAACCAGCCCAGACGGTGTGACTTGGACAGAACGTGCAATGCCATCCAGCTCAAACTGGAATGATGTTGTGTTTGGCAACCCAAGCAATGATCCATTATGGGTATCAGTATCTAATACTAGCGGTACCGTAGCAGCTTCAATCAACACTGGTGCAACACCAATTGCTCGCGCAAAAGTGTTCACTAATGCAGTTACTGAGATTCGTATTGCAGAACCAGGAAGTGGCTATTCAAGAGGCAATGTAACTGCAACCGCAGTTACCACCAACGTGATCACAACCAACAGCACAGTGAATCTGGCTAACTTGCAACCAGTTGAGTTTATTGGTTGCAGCACCAGCGGCCTAAGTGAAAATGTCACATACTATGTGATTGGATCAACTATTGTGGCCAACACCAGCTTCAAAGTTGCATCCACTCTGGCCAACGCAGCTCTAGCAACAGCAGTTACACTGAGCAGCCAAACGCTAACTGGCACATATCGTGCCAAGCCAACTGTTACAGTAACGGATCCTAACAGTACTAGAACTGTGCCAACTCGTGCTAGAATGGGAACAGGTGTTCTTGGTAACCCAACATTTACCAACAGAGGCACCAACAATGCCACTGCAACTAGTGCGGCAACTGGTGATGGTTACAGTGATATCTATCAAGCCAGCAGCTTTATTAACGTGACCAACGTATACTCTGCACCGCTGGCAGGTTCCAATGTGACATTTGCTAGTATTCCAGGTGTTTACTACAAACTGGTACAGGTAAACAACATATCTGGTTCGCCAGGCAGATACACTGCCACATTCCAGATTAATCCTGCACTGACAGTATTGAACGCACCGGCACACACTGAGTTAATCACAACCAAGTTGAAATACAGTCAAGTACGACTAACTGGACATGACTTCTTGTACATTGGTACAGGTAACGTGGCTCAAACCAACTACCCATTTGTTAATATTTCAACAGCGGTGCAAAGTCAACAGGCCAACAGCTCAGGCGGCGGCCGTGTGTTCTTTACCAGTACTGACCAAGACGGTAACTTCAACGTGGGTAACTTGTTCTCAGTGCAACAGGCAACTGGTACAGCTACACTTAACGCCACAGCGTTCAACTTGTCAGGCTTACAAAGTTTGCAACTTGGATCGTTGAACGTGGGTGTCGGCTCAGCAACTATCACTCAGTTCAGTACAGATCCGTACTTTACTGCCAACAGTGACAACGTGTTACCAACACAACGAGCAATTCGCAGTTATATCAACTCACAAATCGGTGGAGGTCAGAGTAGCTTGAACGTAAATACTCTAACATCCGGCGTGGTGTACATTGCAAACAATACGATTACTACCACAACAGGTGTGGGTATTAACGTGAAAACAAAGATGAACTTTACTGGCGGCATTGACGGTGCACCAGTGGCTTTACAGTTCTTCTTCCAGAAATAATATTGGAGAAATAAAAATGGCAACAGGAAGATTAGGTTACGCGGCAGGCGGTTTAGCAACCACAACAGTTACCAACGTGTATCAAGTACCAACAACCACATACTCAGTATTCAACGTGAGTATCTGTAATACAGCCGCAACCAGCTGTACAATCAGAATCGCTATCAGTACATCAAGCAGTTCACCCAACATTGGTGAGTACATTGAGTACGGTACAACCATTATTGGTAACGGTGTATTTGAAAGAACTGGCCTAGTGGCAGACGCAGGTAAGTATGTGCTGGTATATACTACAGGCGCAACTGGCGCAGTAACTTGTAACGTATACGGCATCGAAACAAGTACAGTTTAATTCTAACGTGACAGGAGTCATCTATGGCACGTTATAATACTTCACTTGCAAATGCAACCATCGGTGGGACTACCACAATTGCTAGTCCTATTCAAGGCGCATTCACGGCTTTTACTGGTACAGCACCGTACACTGTAACACTGCCAGCGCCTAGTGCGTTTCCAGGAAGTAATCAAACTTTTTACAATGCTACCAACGGTACAGTTACACTGAGTACACCTGCAGGTATTTTTACTGGCACAGGCGGCAGTGGTTTAACTACAACCAGTGTGTTCACTGGCAACGTGGTAAGTGTGACCAGTGATGGCACCAACTATGTGGTCATATCAGAAGACGGCAGTATATTAACAGCGACTACTGGTTCGTTTAGTAGTAAT
>Ga0114975_10002823_pt1 | contig 11801 bp, 12 predicted proteins | sample S_130626_EF_Meta_FD_87031 | JGI IMG/M metagenome (GOLD analysis project Ga0114975, IMG submission 87031) | Freshwater microbial communities from Lake Simoncouche, Canada to study carbon cycling - S_130626_EF_MetaG | ecosystem: Environmental > Aquatic > Freshwater > Lake | place: Lake...
CCAACCCGTCCGTCGCCGGATGCCAGGCATTTCCCGCAGGCACGCGACGCACCAGCGTCCAGCTGTTCTCATACGTTCCAGCCGCACACTGCGCACTTGCGCGTGAGATGCAGAAAATCACAAACAAAACGCGCAAGAACCGCATGCCGCACACCCCGCGCGCGTTTATACACACAGACTCAAAAATGGGATTTGGGTTATTTGCTGTTTTTATTAAAAACAATTACTTCGCGGGCTTCTTGCCAGTGCACATGCCGTTCTCGATGCAGGTCTTCCACATCTCGTCACTCGCCTTTTTTTTGGCACGCGCCAGCTTGGCGGCGGCCGCGTTCGCCATCTCCGAAGACACCTTCGGATCGGCCAACATGGCCTTGAAGTTGTCAATGGCCTTGCCGGCGCTGAACTTCGCGAGGGAGCGCGCGTCCTGCGCCGCGAGGCAACACGCGTAGCCGAGCACCACGAGGTGCCAGTTCCGGTTCATGTTCGAGTGCATGCACACGACGAGTTTCGACGACCACTTCCTCGCTTCATTGATATTATAATCCTTGTAGGTAAAATGGTCGATCTGACCCATCACATACTGCAAGTATGCGTACGTCTCCCACCACGGGCATGAAAAGATGCTTTTGGTCATCTTGAATTTGCCCTGCAACATCTGCTCCGCTTTCTTCTCCACGTCGTTGTCGATCGTGCGGATCTTGGTCTGCGGACCGGTATTCAGGAGTGCCACTATGTTCGGATCCTTAACGAACACCTTACAGAAGTGGTGCACCGCCTTCGTTTGCATGAACCACAGCATCAGAATGATGCCATACCCGAGGTTCTGCAGGATCATGATCGCCATGAGGCACATCACGAGCCCGTACTCGGACAAGATGTTGCTAATGCCGATGAACGGCACGAAGTTCAGCATCACCAGCACCGTCATCTGGACCCGGTATTCAGCGCTGACGTTGTCCCTCGACAAGTCCACCAAATCAGGATGCAACATGTTAGTAGATGCTTCGATACACCGTGGCTTTTATATGCAGGCCACGCAATTCCTACAAGGCCGTCTGTATGCGTCGCAGCAAGCTTTCCGCGTGCGTCGAAGCCGGCGTCGGCCACGTGAACGCGATCGGGTCGACTTGCAGGTCCGCGTGTGCGTCCCTCAAAAGCCTCTGTGCGTCGACGTGCAGCACCCTCGCCGCCTCGAGCGCCACGTACGCCTCGAACGCCTCGTCAAAACGCAGCTGTCTGCTGTCCACCGAGTACGTCTTCGGCCGCAGCGCCCGGTTGTGGTAGAACATGTGCCGCTCGATCGCCGCCGTCGAGTACTCCTGCTCTTGGATCTCGGCCTGCTTCACAAACAGCCGGCATTCCGCGGAAAACAGGTCCGTGAACGCCTGCTTGTACAGCGTGCCCTGTAGATACTTGAAGCTCGGTGCCACACTCGCGTTGTCCGGCGTTGCGTGCCGCGCGTGGAACTTGAGCATCGAGTAGTCCGGCCGCATGCGCTCGACCCACGCCTTCTGCATCTGCATGTCCGCCCCGATCATGTCCTCGTCCGCGCGGCAGTGCTCCTTCTTCCCGTGGATGTCGCTCCGGATGTCGCTCAGAAACACCAGGCACCTCGACTTGTCCCGCTCGCTCCACTCGCGCGCATGGGCGTCCGTGAACTTGTCCTGCGTGAACCGCACGTGCTCGTTCCTGCACACCGCGCTCGCCACGGACCGGTGCAGCCGCTTCGGGTCGTACAGGTGCATCGCGACCTTGTTCCGCACGTTCGACGCGTCCAGGTGCTTGATGATCAGCGGCAGGTGGATCCCCGGGCTCGCCCCGGCGATCACCAGGTCGATTCCTCGATGATCCCCCCGCTGCCGCATGTCGTCCAGCGCCAGCGTGAGCGCCAGCATGTTGCTCAGTAGCAGCTTGCGCTGCCCGCGGAGCCCGTGCATCTTCTGGAAGTGCTCGTCGACAAACGCCTGGTCCCAGTCCTCCTGCTTGTGCAGGTGTGCCTTGAGGTCCACGTCGCTGAACTCCCAAGACATACCGGGCGCCCCGCTGCTGCTTTATATGCCCGTCGTACACATTTCACAACAGCCCGGATGTGCATATTTAACCGCCTCCGCGCCAGCGCATGACCGTCATGTGCGCGTTCGACATCCCGATACACACCAAGAACATCAGCACCCGCGACTTCGCCGTGCGCCCCGAGAGCGACGTGCACGTGAGCCGCAAGGAGCGGCCCCCGGCCGTGCACGTGGCCGCGGCCATCCTCGCGTCCTGCATGACCGTGGCGTATGCCCTGCAGCAGGTTCCGGCCGGCGTCCACCTCGCGTCCTGCATCCAGTTCTACGTCGCCGCCCTCGTCCCGATGCTCCTCTACGACCACATCCTCGCCCCCTCGCGCAGCAGGAACGTGTGGGCGTTGCTCGTCCTGCACGTCGCCGGCATGCTCTTCGCGTACCCGTACGACCGCGAGTTCGTGTCCGTGCGCCTGCACGCGCTCGTGCTCGCCGTCGCCGCCGCCGTGCTCTACCGGCAGTGGCCGCCGGCGCACTCGTCGAACCACGTCCTCGCCCTCGCGCTCGTCTGCAACAGCGCCGTCAGCCTCGCCGCACACGCGCAGCACCCGGCGGCCTCGGTCCTATACTACCACGCCAGCTTCGTGCTCCTCGTCGCCGCTCTCCTCGGCATGCTGTACACAGTCTAGCGCGCGCCTCGTCTCCGCGATGCTCGTCTCGAGGCTCCCGCTCCCGTGCTCGCCCACCTCGAACTTGATCAGCAGGATGTGCAGGTAGTCGCTCACCTGCAGCGCCGCGCGCTTGTGCACCTTCGCCAGCGCCCGCCCGGACTCGCTCTCGGCGATGCTCAGGTCGCGCAGGATGACCTGCAGCTCCAGCGGGATGCTTGTCTTGGACATTGCGTGCGCGCCGCCTCACGCGATGACAGCGTGTTCTGTTTTTTTTACGGCCGCCTCGGCCTCGGCCGGGCCTGCGAGGTCCTCCTGCACGTCCACGAACACGTCCTCCGCCTTTTCGACCGAGACCTGCGTCGAAGCCTGCGTCGAAGTCTGCACAGGCGCGGTCTTTGCGTTTCTCGGACGCGTCGAGTTGCACACCTCCGGCTGCTCGACGTAGCAGTCGTCGTGCATGATCCGGTTCAGCTCGAGGCCCCAGTCCGTCTCCTCGTCGTCCGCGTAGCCCGTGCCGAGCGAGTGCTGCAGGCTGTTCATGTCGTTGTGGTTCTCCTCGAGGTCGAGCATGACCTGGTCCACGGACTGCAGGCTCTTGTCGAGCCCCATCGCCTTGAGCGCGTGCGACGTGCGCTGCATCGAGTACAGCACCTGCTGGTTCAGCTCGCTGTTCTCGAGCGTCTCCATGTGGTTGTTGAGGACCTCCCGCTTCCGCTGCAGCGTCTCGATCCGGCCCCGGATTTTCTTGTGCTGGATGAGCAGGCTCTTGACGCGCTCGACGCCCTTGTGCTTGCTCTGCATCGCGCGTATGCGCCCGAGCACCGTCTCCAGCTCCGCCTTGAGCTCCTCCTCCGACGAGTCGATCTCCCGCAGGCTGCCCTGCAGCCCGATCTTCGCGTACCGCGTGTTGTCGATCGCCACCTCGCCGAACACGAGGTTCATCAGCCCCAGCCAGCCGCGCGCAGCCGACACCAGGCACTTGGGGTCCTTCTTCTGCTTGTCAAAGTCCATGTTCCAGCGATCGAGCGACTAAATACGCACGCGACGGCTTTTGTAAAATGTTTATGCGCCCCCGACGTCGAAGCGCACGAGCTTCGTCCGCTTCACCGGCTGCTCCGCCTCGTCCGGGCCGCAGGACACGTAGTCCAGGCTGTTGCGCATGAACTGCAGGCGCCACCGCTTCAGGAACGCCGGCTCCTCCGCGAACAGGTCCGTCCGCTGCGCGCTGCACCGCTGGTAGTGCTCGACAAAGTCCTTGAACACGTTCGCGTCGCGGAACTGCCGCCGGGCGTTGTACTCGGCCATCTCGCGGTCGACCCGCTTCCAGTCCACCGCCTCGTACTCCACGTCCGCGCCTTTGCACAGGAACACCCCGCGCACCTCCGTCGAGCGCGGGCGCGTGCAGAACTGCTTGAACGTGTGCAGCTTCGGGTACACCATCTTCTCGTCCGCGTCGAGCCACGAGGCGTGCGCCTTGTTCGCCTCGAAGTCCGCCGTCAGCCACGGCGCGCGGAACGGGACGCTCACCGCCAGGATGTGCGCCGTCTGCGACGCCAGCACGCAGATGTCCGCGTACCGCTGCGTCATGCTCGTGTAGAACAGGTTCTCGCTCTCGACGGTCGGCTTCACGCCCTGCTCGTTCCGCGACCGCAGCACGTGCGGCTGCACGTGCACGTCCAGGTCGACGATGCAGATGAAGCGCCGGTCTGTGCGCAGCGCAAGGTCGCGGAAGAAGTCGTCGACGCTGCCCGTGCGCTTGTCGATCTTCTTGCTCAGGTGCATCTCAAAGAGCGGCTGGAACTGCCCGCTCTCGCTCCAGATCTCCCACGAGAGGTTCCGCCCCAGCAGCGCGATCGCGTGCGGCAGGTGGTGCTGCAGCGCCGCGCCGTAGCAAGCCACAGTGATGCTGCTCGCGGGCACGTCCGCGTGTCTGTCCAGACAGTACAGCACAGACTCCGTGTACGCGTGCAGCATCTTGTGATTTCTCGAATCTACGCTACTGATACAAGACATGCGCACACACGCAACACCGTATATATTGGCTCCTTTTATTTTCAAAAAAAAGGAAAAAGCCTAAAAGAGGCCGAACAACTTGTTCTCTGTGACTTCCCAGCTCTTGAACTGGGCGAGCACCAACTGCATATACGTATCGTGCTCGACAGGCGCCATGCCCGCCTCGGGGTTATTTTTGATGAACTCGTCGATGTATTTCTTGACCAACGCGTACATATTCTCCAGCACGGGGTGCGTGCTCACGAACTTCTTGACGAACTCCTTATAGTTCGCGAAGTACGGGATCATATAGAACGCCCAGAACGCGCCTGCGGCAATCCAGATAAGCACCACAACGTAACCCTTATAATTCGGGTCCTCTTCGTCAAGGTCGTAGAGGCAGCGCAGGCAAGCCCACGCCACGCCGACCGTGACAAAAAACTTCCACTTGTCGCCCTGGTCTACCGTGGCAGCGGCTGCCATGAACAGCCAGAACACAACAGCTTGAAACTTGATGCTGAACTTCGGCATCGCGGGACGGACAGTACCGCCCACGGCGACAGAACCGCCGCCGACAGAACCGCCGCCGACAGAACCGCCGCCGACAGAACCGCCGCCGACAGAACCGCCGCCGACAGAACCACCACCAACAGCGCCTCCCCTCTTAGCAGGAGGTCCGGGAGACTTTCCGCGCGATGAATCGCTTCCCTTAGCCATTCTAAAAAGATACAAAAACACCGCATTCCTTTTATATGTTTGGCACATTTTCCACGCAAGATTCGCTCGAGTATATATACACGACCGAGGGCACGGGCGCATGATTCCGAAGAACGCCACTATCGCCGTGTTCGTCTTCCTCGACGTGGTGCTCGTCGCGAGCCTGCTGTCCATGCTGCTCTGCATGCACCCGCTGAAGTTCGACTTCGTCAGCGAATATATGCGGCAGTGCAAGCTCGACCGGGACACGTACGCGCTGCCGTTTGTCATGACGGGCATCCTCATCCTCATCGTCCTCTTCCAGCTCAATTGGATGTTCCTCGTCTCCCTGCACCACTTGGCCGTCACTGCGCAAGTCCACACCGACGACACGCACAGGAGGCAGCGCCGCCTCGAGCAAACGCGCACCGGCATGCTCTCCAGGCTCATGGCCGAGCACCCGCAGAAGCCGTGCGCCTGTGTCCACGACCACTCGGACGCAGCGTACATGGCATGCGACGCCGCGGTCGTGGGCAGCGTCGCCATCCTCGTCTACGACTGGACGTCCGCGCAGAACTGGCTGCACTTCTACGGCGTCTTCCTCTTCTGTGCCGGCTTTTTCGTAATCCTTCAGATCATATGGTCCAACCTGCAGAAGGCGTCGAGCGTCGCGAAACTCCGACACATGGCCCCCATCCGAGGAATGCACTGGGCGATCGACACCGTCATCATCCTCGCGTGCCTCATTTTCCTCACAACCAACTTTGCGCTCGGCCAGATCGGCGCGTGGGTCGTCGGCTCGGAGCTCGTGGCCTTCTTCTTCCTCATGCTGCAGTTCCAGTACGTGTTCTACATCTGCTGCTGCAGCGTGCCCGCACAGCTCCCGCGCCGCCAGTGCTCCGTGTCGTCCCGCGCCTGGTTCGTCGTGCTCGTGCTCAGCCCGTTTCTCGCGACAGACAATTTCTGAAATCGCGTTGGCGTATATAAACGTACGACGCGCGCGATCCATGGCATCTTTATTCAGCCAACTCTCCGGGTTCCAGTTCCCGGACGTGCTCATGAACAGCGGCCCGCTGCCGTCCACGGTCGGCGGCCCCGCCGGGTCCGACGGGAGCATCGACGGGGTCATCAATGGCACCTCCGCGCTCCTCGAGAACATCTCGCCGTATGCCTTCGGCAAGAGCGCCCGCACGGGCTCCGATAGAAACTACCAGCAGATCCCGCACCGCTTCCAGTACATCATCCCGAAGCTCTACCTGCCGAGCTTCTACCACGGCAAGGACAAGCCCATCCCGGTCTCGCACGCCGTCGACCAGGGAGACATAGCGTTTCTCTTGTACGGCGACGAGAGGTCCTGGTTCACCAGCAAGGAGCAGTTCAGGTCCAAGGCGCCGCCGTGTGCCTTCGCGGGCATCGAAGTCGTCAACTACATCTTGCTGTGCATCCAAGCGTCGGGTCATGCGGACTGGGAAAGGGCCACGAAAGATCTTCTCAAATACGATACATTTCGGGAGGCGCTCAAAAGACGCCGCGAGAAAACAAACCCTCAACCTTTCGACGACCTGCACATCTTCCACGCGACGCGCATGCTCGTGCAGCAATTCTTCGTCCCGCACGGCATCTGCGCCGGCTCGGAGCACCAGGGCGGGCAGCACGAGCACGACGGCGGACACCCCGTGCAGGCCGCCGTCAACTTCGTCACCACCATGACCGTCGACGGCAAGAACGTGGACCTCGTCAACTACTGGCACGGCAAGTCCGTGCTGGCCGGCGACGAGCTCATCTTCCGCTTGGAACTCCAGGCCATTCCAAAGTCCAAGACTTTCGCGCTGTCGACTTACTACAAACAGCCAGTCTCGGAGACAGTGAAACTGGACAACGCCGCTCGTCCGCATTACTGGCAACTCGTCCCGGACATCCTCAGATCCAAGGAACCCTTCAACGCGCAGTCCGAATGGCACGACCACCGCGCGCAGGGGTACTGGCGCGTCGCGCAGACGTTCCAGACCAGGGCCGAGAACAGCAGCGCCAACGCGTTTACCCGTGGCTTGCCGATCGAGGTGACGTTCGCCCCCGTGTGGCACAGCTTCGCCGACTGCGGCAGCGTGTATGGGAAGGCGGTCACTTGTTCTGTTCATCAATACGAGCCTCAGTCAGAGCTCATGGCACATATCAATGCAGAATCCATGATTTGGTTGTGTCGTATAGCCGGAAATCATAATACGGTATTTACCATCAAGAAGAACGAAAATGGTTATCACATCACACATGATCCGGAGAAGTGTCTTTTGATGGTCAATAATACGACTTTACCACCGACACAATCCGAAATAACACTGAAGCAAGTAAACCAAATTCATTTCATATGTTTCAATCATAACAGGATAACACGTGCCAATCTCGTGCATAAAATTGAACCACAGGAAGTTCCAAAGTTAGACAAAATGAAAAAATACACTGCCTCAGATGATATAGAACATATGGACGTGACAAGTGATGATGAACCACGTCCACATGGCACAGTTAATGATGTTTACTTTTATGTAAGAATGGTATTTGAAACATCCCACCAACCCGGAGGTTTCCTTCATAATTTCTGCCAATTATCAGATGACTATCTTTTTCGTCAAGGTGTCTGGATCAAACAAGATAAAAATTATAAAAGGTTCAAGTCACTCCAAATTACATACACGAATGATCTCAGGGAAAGAAATAGACCTGCTCTTGCTGTTCGCAAAAATCGTAGAACGCAGGAATTTAAACGTGTGAAAGAAGAAAGAGTTCTGAAGAATCTTGAACCGATCATCCAAGCCGTGTTTCCTGCGGGTGAGACTCTCGTACCGGATGTCGAGATGCCTTCATTGGCGCTTGACGTAGGCCCACAAACACACGAACCCCTCCTTCCGCACGACGCCGACGTGTGTCCAACGGCGCAGTCGTTTGGACTGTCTGCACAGGTCGACGCCGCCGGCCCGCGCAAGAAGAAAACCAAGGTGCTCAGGTTCTTGAGCGCCTCGGACGCGGGCGGGGCCTCGGACGTCAGCACAGCCGATTCCGGCCATTGAGCAGCACGACGATGTGCATGAGCGAGGCGATGATCGTGACGGAGACTCGAAGCATGATCACCGCGCTCGCCGACGCCGCCCCGTTCGCCCCAAAGTGGAACCCCACGATCAGCGCGACGCACGTCGCGTGCACGACCGCCGCGCAGCACGAGACCACGCAGCTCCGCTGCAGCATCACGCTCCAGAGCACGCACAGGACCACCGCCAGCAAGAAGAACATGCACGCCATCGCCGTCTGCTGCAGGCTGTCCTCGTGCCGCTGTCTCGAAAACGTCAGGAACGTGCACATGATCAGGCTCAGCGCGATCGTCGCAAACAGCGTCTCCGCCACGCTCCGCCCCGACGACGACACGACGATCAGCGAAAAGTTCATGCAGAACATCTCGACGGAGTACGCGAGCTCGTACCCGAGCAGCGCCGCCGGCAGGTCGTGGTCCCACGGCGTGTCTGGCGCGAGCACGTAGTTGCACCCGCGCTCCGCGTGCGTCGTGTAGTGCACCCACACGAGGCACGTCAGCATCGCGCTGCACGCAAACGGCATCACGCAGAACATGTAGTCCATCACGATCGCCGTGCTCGCGGGGGCCAGCGACAGCGGGGGCGACTCTGAAACACCGCCACTATGCGGGTACACGACCGACGTCTCGTTCACGTACCAGTCCATGAGCGCGACGGACGACGCCCAGTCGAACTTGCTGAAGAACGAGTGCCCGAAGAAGATGGCATTGAACGTGATCGGGAGCAGGCAGATGTACAGGATCACGGCCTTGCGCGCGAGGTCGGCCTTGTTCACGTCCTCGAAGCAGAAGCACGGGCAGCTGCACGCACACTTGTCGATGATGCTCACGATCCCGTTGCTGATGTCCGTCACCTGCCGGCACAGGCACAGCAGGCACAGCAGCAGTAGGAGGAGGACTAGGTACGAGCCGTTGAACTCGATTTCCATTCCTCTTAGTCTCGCATCTTAAAACTCTTGTAAGGGTAACGTTTTATTCTAGCTCTTTATTGCAAAACATAAAACATGCGTCCACTCAGATTCGTTTGAACAGGCTCAGGAACTTGTCGGACATGCTTTTCTTACGCATGAGTTCCTTCGTCTTTCTCGCGTCCATGTTGATGTAGTCGGCAAGCACGTCTGTCTCTTGCTGTATCAGTTCTTGTAATTCTTCTACAAAGCAGTCCCGCAGCCACATCAGTCCCTTCTCCACCAGACGTCTGTCTTCGCGTGCCTCGCATCGTTTTTGGTACTCGAGGTCTGCGTAGTAATCTATAATATCGAGCTCTTGGAGCTGTAGTTCCCGGTACTCCTCGCGCCAGCACGTCCGCATCCACTTGAGGTCCTCTGCCGCGACGCACGACTGGCACTGGCCGTGTTCAGCGAGCAGGTTCTCCAAGTGCACTGCCTTGCTCGGACTGTCGCTGAGCACACGCAGGATGTCCTCCGCCCGAAACTCGGCGATCTCCAGCCCGCTGTCGCGCACGGAGCTCGCCTTCTCACCCGTGACCTTGTGCGAGTGCAGGACCTCCAGCGCTGCCACGTCCTTGCCGTCCCTGCGCAACAGGCAGTCGAACCTCCACTTCCGGTCCGTACTCGCTTTCTCGATGATCACCTCACACCCGCGGCTGTATATAACTCTTCTCTTGCCACAGCAGATGCACCGAAACGTCGTGAACGTGTAGCGCACGACCATCTCTCGTAACTTATGCTTCGCGTTGAAGTGGTCCGGGGACTCGGTACACCCGCAGCTGTGCACCGCAAGCCCAGCCTCGTCGTGCTGCTCGGACGTCGCAATATGCGCAAAGTGGTCGCTGAACGGGCGCTTCCCAGGATCGCCCGACGGCTTGACAAGCTTCACGGGGTGTCGCTCGGGACAGCCGCAGAAGAACTGACTGTGCTTCCTTTTCTGTGTCAGCTTTGCGTTCGCCCAGCCGCCGTCAGCGTCGAGCGCATACAGCATGCTTGTCGTGAGATACTCCGATCACACACACGTCTGTTTTGCATGTAACAAAAAAACATTCAGTAAACTCTTTTCCGGATATAAAGCACCTTCTGCCAACTTGCATGCCACTCAGCAACGCAGACCGCAGAACAGAACACAGACTCCTCTGGCTCTACGGAGTCTCCTTCCTGGTCCACTTTGCAGGGTGCATCGTCTCGGTCTACTACATCGAGAACGAGACGAAGGGCACCAACTTGTACGCGTTTTACCGGCCGAGAGTGACGGGGGAGAGGCTGGACTCGCGCAACACTTTTATTGAAAGCCTAAACACGGCATACAAGACAACGTGTCCGAATCACCCCTCCGCCGTCAAGAGCCTGCTCATTCTGCGCAGCACGTATTATGCGGAGCTCAACCTCGAGAACATCATGCAAACGTGGATGCCCGCCATGTACAAGCTCTTCGGCTTGTCGTACGCCAACGGGTACTGGATGCTCTTCGTGGTCTTCTTCCTCTCCAGCCTCTTCCAGATATACTTCCTGTGCCAGGTCGTGTGCTTGGACTTCTTCCGGAGGCCGTGCCTCGCGCGCTGGCTCGAGTACGCCGCCACGTCGCCGGTGCAGGTCGTCCTCGTCGCCAGCTGCGTCATGATTCGCGACGTGTACACCCTCATTCTGCTCTTCGCAGCACAGCTCGTGTGCGTGCTCTTGGGGTTCCCGATCGAGTTTGCGCTGCAGAACCAGCAGCTCGCGTCCTTCATGCTCGAGAAGCTGAGGGACCAGAACTTCGCCGTGCAGATCGAGTGCGTGTGCAACGAGAACGAGTGCGAATGCGACGTCGTCGACACGCACGTCAAGGCAAGCGAGCTCAAGGTCTTGCTCAAGTGCGACCCGACCTTTCCGGCGTCCGTGCGCTTTTTCAACAGGGCGAGGACGACTTCGCGCAATCTGTGGATCCTGTGCATGTCCGCGTCCTTTATGCTGCATATTTTCGTCTGGTTCGTCCTGATCGACCAGTTGTCAAGCGTCCTGAGCGAATCAGACTGCTACGACGGCCCGCAGGAGTGGAAGCGGCCGCTGCAGCTCGTCGTCTACGGGCAGGGCGTGCTCTTCACGCTCTTCGCCGTCGTCCCGGTCGTGCAGGTATCGCAGATGCGCACCAAGTCCACGTCGGCCATTTTCCTCGACGGCTCCATCGCGTACGCCGTCCTCAGCGTCACCGCCAAGACGCTCCTCGGCGCCACGTACATCGCGTTCGTCGTGCTGTTTCCGTTCAAGACCACGTAAATCCGCCGAAAACCGACCTGCCATATATAACATCCCCGCACGCACAGCATGCTCTCGAAGCAAGTGATCATGCGCGAGTGGCGACATTTGGTCCGCCGCATGGACGACATGACCCTCATGTACACGGAGAGCAAGGCTCCCGCGG